>TARA_R110002050_G_scaffold5676_1_pt1 | contig 15045 bp, 8 predicted proteins | sample TARA_R110002050 | Tara Oceans TARA_R110002050 (sample SAMEA4396988) | marine metagenome | biome: Polar Biome; feature: [DCM] deep chlorophyll maximum layer (ENVO:01000326); material: water (ENVO:00002006), including particulate matter (ENVO:01000060) such as... | depth 25 m
TTATCAAGTTCTTTTTTCTTCAACTCTGGCATCCCAACACCCATTCCACGGCCTTTATAACCATCCTCTAACATATTGTTTAACAATTTAGAAACCCCATCGTTACCAGCTCTAGATGCTTGACTGCCAGGTTTTATATCTGTAATTGGTTTGTATATGTTTTCACCCATACTATCTTGAGCTGTTTCCATGTCTTCTATATTAACACCGTCTCTAGTTATTTGAAAACCTCTATCCCATATTGTACCTAGCGCTAAATCGTTGTTGTCATCTCGTTCTTTCATATTAGCACCACCACTTACTTTAATGCCCTCTGCTTTCTGACCACTGTTGTAAGCATACATAAGATCATCATTAACTTTTGCCATACCATCTTTAATCTTGTTGTTTTCTTCTACAGCTTGCTTGTATTTTTTACTGAAAGAAGGAGAATTCTTCATAATTTTTATATTAGCATTATAGGCGTCTTTTTCAGAAGAAATATAAGATGTTAGTTTTTCTCTAACAGCAGGGTTAATAAACTCTCTTTTAATACCTTCTGGAAACTCAGCTTTTAAAGCCTCTAGCTTATCACTTTTTTCTTTAACTGTTTTAACAGCATTAAAAACTGAACTTAAACTTGAAGCTATGTTTTGCCTATTTTGATTAAATTGTTCAGCTTTTGCTCTTGTTATTCTAGCGCCAGTTGCACCAGCTCTATACAAAGAATTTACGTTTACTAAGGGTACTTGAGCCATAATTATATTTGTTTAAATTCTACGTCAATTTTACTATAATCAACAGCATCGTAACTACCAGTGTTGATAACAGCATTACTTGGAACTTCATTAGACATAACACCTTGATAAACTCCTTCACCAAACTTATCAGCGTTTTTATATTCAAAGCTATATATGTTAAGTCCACTAGGAGACCTTCCAATTGATTTAATATTTTTCTTAAGTCTTCTATCTGACAATGCCATCACTCCTGTACCAATATCAACTATGTCACCTCCAATTGCAGCGCCTCTACCAAGTTGAGCGCCAAAAGAATTATATCTTTGTGTTTCGGCAGCACTTTCTAATTGACCAGATCTTAAACCTATGATACCTTGTTGTTTTTGATATTCTAAACTTCTAGCAGCATCAGCACCGCTTAACACCATGTCTTGTTGTTTTTCAGCTCCACTTAACACCATTCCTTGTTGAGCAGCAGCACCACCTAATACCATTTGTTGTTGTTGAGCCGCACCACCCATAATCTGAGCTTGTTGACTTGCCGCACCTTGCATTATTTGTTGTTGTTGACTTGCAGCTCCTTGCATTCTTTGATTAGCAGCTGTTTGTTCTCCTTGTGCTGATGCCATTTGATTTGCACCTGCTTGTTGCGCTGCCATAGCTTGGTTTTGAGATTCTTGAGCGCCAATTGAAGCAGAGGAAGACCTTGCTTGTTGAGCTCCTTGATTAGCTAAAGCCTGCGCTAAACCAGCAACACCAGAACCACCAGCAGCACCTTGTAGGTTTTGCATTATATTAGCTTGACTTTGTTGGAATTGCTCACGTTCAAAATCTGCTTGCTGCGTGTTTACAGTTAAATCTTCTGCTGTATTTTCTAAATTAGCAAATTGGTTTTTAGCTCCTGCAAATTGATTTTGAGCTCCAGCAAATTGGTTCTTAGCACCAGCATAAGCATTTGTAGCATCAGCATAAACATTTTTAGCACCAGCATATACATTTTTTGCATCAGCATATATATTGCTAGTGTCTAAATCTTCAAAATCACTTATAGATTGGTTTAAAGAACTTTTAGCATCTTTAACCGCTTGCTTTTCAGCTTTTCTTACTTTACCTCCAAACCATCCTTTCTTTTTAGACCATATATGTAAAGGACTTTTTTTTTCGCCTACTGCCATGTCTTATTTTTTTATATTATTATAATTACACTTTTTGTGCATTATTTACTACTTTCAGTTATTTCACTGCCAACAGCAAATAATTCTATTTTTTTTCTTGAATTGTTAGTAAGCTGAACATGGGCGTAGTAACCTAAAATGTGGCTTTTGTTAACCGTTTCATCTTTAGAAAACATTATAAAAGATCCCAATGTTGGTTGGTTTGTAAAAGGATTGCTACCATTAACCTCGATTTGATAAGGAGTTGAGGTGTTGTTTATGGCTGTTACAGTACCAACAGAAAGAATGTTATCAACATTTGATTCTGTAGCATATTGATTACCTGCAATACCGGTTAGCGGCGTTATAGCATACCAAACCAAATCACCTACCTGTACTGAAACGTTTATTCTTTCTGCAAAATTTATTATCATATTATCCTACTGTTAAAATGTTATCTAAGTTTAACTTCAATGTTATATCTGAATCTCCGTGATCTTTTATTATCACATCAGCTGTTATTTTTGCTACTCTACTACTACCAGTAAAAGTTACTGTTTGCCCGTTTTCTATTGTCTGAGCGGTACTTACAACAACTGAAACACCTGAGTTAACAGTATCTACATGTGGTGCTGTGGTTGTAACACCTATACCTGACATTAAAATAGTATCAGCTGCTTTTATACCATTAGTACTAGTAATTGGTATTGTTGTGCTGTTGGCCACTGCAGCGTCTGTTGTTGTTACAACTGGGTCTATTGTTAATTTAAAATTTGAAATAGAAAAATCAGTATTATTAAATTGCTTTGAATCAGAAGGTCCTTTACCAGTAAAAGTTATTACCCTATCGGCAACGTGCGCGTCAGCAGCAACACTTAATGTAATAGTCCCACCCTTATCTTCTACCATAACAACTTTTCCTTCATAGTTTGTTTCTAAAACAACGGGTGATTTGTAAACAGGGTTATTAACCGTTGAGTTGTTTGCATCATAATAACCTTTGTTGATACTTTTTATGATACAAGCATTAATACCAGTACCACTAACACCCATATTTAACTTTAGCTTTGAAACGTCTTTTAATTCTAGTTGTGATAAGTCTGCTGTTTTTGATGTTTTAGTAACCTCAGTTGTAGTAAACTCAAAGTCAGTGGCAATAGGTTGTCTTGCTATAATACACTGGCTAGAGCCTAAAGTTATATCCCAATCTATATTAACTAATGTTTCTCCTCCACCAATACTAAAAACATGATTTATACCAGAAGAAACTATATTAGAAGGTTCAACAACAGCGCTGTTTGAGTGCAATAAACTAAAAGTAACTTTAGTGTCAGAAAATTGTTTTATATACACTGGAGATTCGTAACTATTTTCAAATGACAAACTTTCATCTAACACAGTGTTACCTTTTGGTAATAAAGATATTTTATAACCATCGTTACCTGTTATAGCTGGAAAAGTAATTATACCATTATAAACACCACTATCACCTATGGTTTTTGGATTTAATTCTACAATAGCAGCTGCGAATGCTGGTGATGGTGGTGTTGCAAAGTTAGGATCAGTATTTTCAGGAAAATTATAATAATAATTTTGAGATTTATTAATTAATATTAAGCTAAACATAGCGCCAGGGTCTCCTATTATGCTATACCCACGTGTTGTCGCAGTAGCTGTCATTGGGCTTGTATCAAAGTTTAGTGTTGTTATTTTTTTCATATAATTATTTTTAAACTACAAACCTATGAGTTGATTCAAAATACTTTAAGAAAAAAGCCTCACCTTTTACACTATACACAGAGCTGGTAACATCTGCAGTTCCGTAAGCTTTTTCCATATCTTCCACTTTCCCAATTGAGCCCACGTGAATTTTTAAATCTGCATGACAACCTTTTGTTGTAAAAGCCGCAGCTCCTATTTCGTCATAATCAAATTGATTTTCAGGACCAGCGCTACCACTAGTGTATTTCATGTAAGCATTTTGGTAGTTATGCTCGGCAAAATCACCTCTTAAATATAAATGCTTTAAATTAGGTAGATTTATTAATCTTAACACCCCGTATATTCTTCTAGGATTTGTAGTTGCACCGTCGTTAGCCCAACTCCAAGTGTGAATTTCGTTACCAGCCCAGCCAGCTGTAGGTTCATACTCCTCAAATAATCCTTTGTGATATTGATTCGGGTTTGTACTTCTGGCTTTGTAACCACTTATATTCATAATCAACGGTTCTGATACAGACCCAATAGAATCTACAGTTCCATTGTACATTAAATTAGTACCGTCAGTGCATTTTGCAGGAAGTAATGGATTGAAATATGAGGTAAGTCCATGAAAAGCTCCACCATCAAACCTTTTAAAAGGAACCATAACGCTAGGGTGTGGAGAAGACATTATACTTCCATACAAACCATTAGTAAAGCTTGGTCTCCAATTATTAGCTATTGTTACCAAGCATTTCCCAACTGCAATTCCATTTTGATTTACAAATTTAGTAATATTTCTTATTTCTTCTAAACCACAGTCTTCTATATCAATACCACCCCAACCTTCAGCGCCTACAAATTCTAAGTCTAAATATCCAGATAAAGGCAAAGATTTTAAATGAAGATTACCAAAACCCCAATAACCACCACCACCAACATTACCACTCATTAGTTCTAAAAGACTTGCATTGTTACCGCTAGAATCTAAGTAGTTAGGATCACTTAGTGGGTTGCTATGTCTAAGTGTGGTGATGTTTTGAAGATAAACACCCCAAACTTCATGGAGATGACCGCTAAAATTAAAACCTTCAAAACCATCAAGACTATCAATCATTCCAGACCCAAAACCATCACTAGAGTGCATGCCAAAAAAATGTCCCCCAAACGTTCCCATTGAATGTAGCCGGAAACCCTGTTGTGAAAAGCTACCTGTTGTTGATCCTACTTCTTGAAATCCTTCTGCACAAACATCTCCAGTAGAAACAAAAGAAACTAATGGGTGATTAAACCCAGTGTTGTTGTTGTCAAATGTGTTTACATTTGCTGGCGCTGCACCGTGACCCTTTGGATTGTGATCAGATAAAGTTTGTTCTAAAACTACATCAGTAACAGGTATTGCTGTGACAGGATTACTATCCCAAGGCAACCACGAGATAGCACCCCCAGGGTTTACGTCAACACAAGCAAAATATGTACAATCTATCATGTTACCATTTGTACAAGTGTTTAAAACATCATAATTAAGCGCATTTGGATCCATACATCCATCAACACAACAAGAACCATCATCAGTAGTAGCATAACTAGCATAGTTTGAAACAAGTGGATCTGTACAACCTAAATAATCACAACTGCAATCCATGCCATTATACGATGGGTCATAGTTACTAGCAACAACAGGGTTTCCATTTGCATCTACATAAGAATCATAAGCCACACAGCTCAAAGTTGTTCCAGCTGGTGATTGTGCAGGCCATATTGTAACACCATAACTATTGGTTAATGTTGTTGTCATAGCACCATCATCCATACATCCAAGAGTGTAGTCTATACACGTTCCATCATCACACGTAGCTAACGGATCATAGTTTACAGCAAAAACATCCATACATCCAAGACCTACAGTTCCACAGCTTGGGCAATTATTAAACGCTGCTTGGTAAGCTAATAAATTAGTGGCATATGTACTACCAATAACATAAGCGCCTTGACCGTTAGATAATTGTATAATACCTCCATTTAAAACGTCACAATCCCAGCTTGGTGGATAATTACAACAAGAATTATCTGGAGTTGTTATAGTAAGTGGAGGAATTAAAAGACTTAAATTAACACCACCACAAGTTTCATTTGGATTAAGTGCAAATGGATCATCACAGCCAATGTAATCACAAGGTATTAATGGATTTGGAGTGGTAGCATAATAAACGTTACCGTTGTAAGTTGTTGAAAAATAGTTGCTTGAATTTGGATCCATACAACCAGAGTATAAACACTCGTTAGGATCTCCTGGACCAGAAGCTGTGTTAAAAACAAAAGGACCATTCACAGGACCATAATCACCAGCCGTGTCTACGTTGTAGTTATCAGCTAATGGATCCATACAACCAATTGTTGCTGGTGGTAAACCTATAGCTCTTCCAAGACCCATTACATTAAAGTTGCTTGGGCTTGGTATTGAACCTTGAGTTTGACCATATATACCTCTTGGATAATTAAACCATTTACCTTCTTTTTCAATAAATTCAGGGACTTTAGCTGTTTGTAAATCCGTTATTATCCAAGGACAAAACCAACCGTCTTTCACATTTGAAGGTAAATTATTATAACCTTGGTTTGTATTAGAATTTATTCCAGCTATTGGAAATGGGTTTATTTCTGCTGTGACTCTTGATTCAGAACCTTCGTAGTTTAAAGTGTGAAAAGATTTAACAATATCAGGAGAAGTGTTAAAAACAAAATCAACAGTAGTTTGTTGGAAAATACCGTAAAAAGTGTTTCTATCTACAGCATCACTATGGTGTTCGTAAAGCATACCTTGTTTAACAGTGTAGTATTTTCCAGACAAACTTAAACCTTGTTCTAGTTCAAATGATTTGAAACTTTCCCATCCGCCAACATTTTCAGAGTAACTAACCGTAGCTGTTGGATCGTTTTGTAAGTTAGCCTCACCACACTCAGCTGAACTAATTGTTAAATTATACAAACCTTTTCTATCATCATAACTACCTATTATTGGGCTTGTATTATCTCTAAAAAGATCAATAAAATAATCTTTCATACCTTTGTCTGATATTGGTGTTATACCATCTTTAGATAATCTTAGTACCGCTCCTTTCTTAGCATCTGTAAAATAAGCTCTATAAGACTCTTTAGCAAATGATTCTGGATTTTTAGATATACCATAATCACCAGTAAAAGGTAATACTTGTCCTAAAACATTTGGAGTTGCTATAAGTTGAGGATTGCCATCAGCGTTAAATATAGCGTCTTTGTTTGCTGCTATTCTAATAACTCTATCTTCACAAAAAGCTACTAAATCAGTGTTTCTACTAAATAATTTTTGTATACTACCATAAGTAGGGTTTATATCTTTAGTTATTTTTTCAGCTTGTATAAACTGATTTAAATTATTAACACCACTGTTAGAGTTGTATATACCTGAGTATATTAAACCACTACCTCTTCTTTCTTCTTCGTATGGCTCATCTAGCGTTGTTGATACTTTAGTACCTTTACTTAATTGTATTTCATTAAAACCATCTCTAAGCCTATTAGATTCAACTCCATTACCAAACGAATAAGTATTAAACCAAGATAATCCAATTTTATTATTAGTTAAATTACCATCGTGAACTTGATAAGCTGTTTCATTCCAAATTGAACCGTAAGTACTAGTTACAAAAGGTGTTTGGTTGTTAATATTAATTGAAGCAGGAAACCCAAAACCTGGAACAATATAAGCAGTGTTCCAAAAACCTTTAAGAGTTGTGAAAGAATTGTCTGGTCTTGTAAATCTTAATGTTAAATTGTTTTGCTCTGAAACTGTTAATTTACCCATTTGAACAATATCTAAAGGTTGGCTAAACTTTATCATTAAACCACCCCAAGAGTTAAGCTCCCAGCCAGTTACCATAGTAATATTATTAGCATCAACAACACCTGCTGATTTACAACTAACAATACTTCCTAATGGAACCCATTGCTCTACTGTTTCAATAGTTAGTTCAGTAGGATAAGAGTCACTTGCTTGGTAAAAAAGATTTAAATCAATAGCTTCTTTTGGTTCTGTTTCAAAAATAACAGGATTAGAACTTGCAAGTATTTCAGCATCATCATCAGTTCTTTGAACAATAAACTGTACTACCGTTGCATCTGTAATATTAGTTGCTGAATTTTGTTTGTCTGGATCTGTTAAAGCCTCTAAAACTCCAGAGCCGTTAAGTATTCTAGTTAAATCAAGTATATCTTTATCTACAGGTATTCTGTAAGTTATTCTTCTATTTGTTGGGCTTGCAAATCTTTCCCAAGCATCTTTATATTTAGTCTCAAGATTAGCATTACTACTACCAGTTGCTATGTAATCATTATTCCACTGGTTAAATCTATATTCAACCTCTCCAAACTCAGTGTGGTTATATCTTCTAATTTTTTGTATATTGATATTTTCAGATATAGTATAAATAACATTATTTTCATCTCCAACAAATCTAAACTTGTTTCCTGGTATAAAATTTTGGACAACACTACTCTGATCAGAGTGCTCTGCATTTTGTCCACTTCCAACAGCCCATATCCAAGACTCATTAAAATCAGCGTAGTTTAGTTCATCATTACCTGTACCTGTAAAATGACTACCGGCAACGCCAGAATCCGGTTTGAGTTGTGAAAATGACAGTTCCATAAAAAACTGTTGAAGTTGGTAATCGTAATATATTCCTTTACCGTAGTCGTAATCAGAGGTTGTTGCTCTAACGTGGTTTGGGTTATTAACATTGTTACTATTGCCAGTAGGATGTATACCAGCATAAAAAACTTCGTCTATAAACCAAGAGCTTGTAGGAGTATTTGCTGTTATATTAAGATCTAAAACCGCTTTCCAATCAGCTAGTCCATCTGTTGACTCTTCATTTGCCGCTTGAGGAATGCTAGGTCCTTTGGCACCACTTGGTGTTTGTCCACCATTATGTGGATTATTAGTATTATTAGATTGATAATAATTCCAGATGTTATCTATCTGTGCTTCAGTAGTACCTACACTAATTCCATGTTTACCAGTGTCAGAAAAATAATAAGCATTAAAAGATCCAGAAACAGCATATGTAACAGCTGAATCTGCATTTGCATTTAAATATTGCTCAGCAATTCCATCACCATTTATTTTTACAAAAAACTTACCAAGAAACTCTGGTTTTTGTCTAGTGATTTGTTTATAAAAACGAAGCTCTAAATTACTATCGTAAACAGTTGTTCCAACTTCATACATCCAGTCTTCATCACTATTTACAAATTTATCTAAAGTAATTGTATACTCATCTAAAGTTTCGTCAAGAGTTATATCAGCAATATTGTATTTTCTTGAATATTGAGTTCCAACTCTAAAATCAAAAGCATCAGCAGATTCAGAAAGTATAACTCCAGATTCTTCTTTCCAAGCTTCTGAATTTATTTTAAAAGATTTAACACCTGGACCTAAAACACTGTTTAGTGTTCCACCTGAAAATGATTCAAATAGATAGTCCATAAAAATTCCACTTGAACTTCCTGGGTTTCCCACTGCTTTTCCTATAAATCTAGATTTTGTTTTTAAAAAGTTAGGTGCTTCGTTGCTTATAGCAACAACCTTATATCTAGCTTTTTCAACAACTAAATTGTCAGAATCTACTCCTTTTTTTAATATTAAAAATGTATCTTCTTGGATTTTATTTCTTTCAGAAGAAGGAAAAGACAACCATAAGTTACCGTCTTCACCTTTGTAAATCCTATCCATAGCCACGTTATAATACTCGTTAGAGGTTTCTTTTACATAAGCTTTAAAACTTTTTGCCCAAGTTGGTGGCGTAGAAACTATTTTAGAGGATAATAAAGTATAGTCATCAGCATGTTTTTTTGTTACATCTACAGTTGCTTCTGAGTTACTAAAAACTGGAGTTTCTCTTCCATACTCATCCGAATACGTAAAGCCTAATTGGTATTTTCTATCTGATTTAAGAGAAGGTGCTCCTGATAAATTTGCAATTTCCTTTTCTATCATAAAAGGAAAATTAAGTTCTGGATTTGCTAAAGCTTGTTCATCTAAATACGAGTCATTAAACAAGATTTTATTACCAAAATTACCACCAGTAACAATACCAGTATTCCACCTATCATCTAAAGAAACTTCTAAAACAGGTTTTTCATATAAACCATCAGATAATCTTTTTAAATTGTAGTTTTGTAAATAATTAGCGTAAACAACTCTATTACCAGTAACCTCTTGTGCTAAAGCTTTTCTTGGTACGTTATCCCAAGGTCTTAATAATTGATTTGCAGGTACAGCTGCATATATAATATCAGATTTTATTTCATATTGATTTGCTTGCCAATGGTTGTACATCGAAGTACCTATAGCTACATGTTCGTAGTCGTTATACCTTAACTTGTCAACAACATAAACCGTAGAAGAGTTTGATTCTACGTATAATATATCAACTTGTACAACATCATTTGGAATGTCTTGTGAAATAATATTTCTTAAAGTTAATCTTATCAAATGATTTTCCATTGCCGTATTAAAGGCATTTTGGGCGTTGTAATTAAATTGACCAGGTTCAAATACAATATCTGAAAAAGGAGAAAAAGTAGAATATTCACCATCTTGGTATCTCCATCTATAACCAAATCTAGGAAAAGTTTTTTCAAATAAACTTTGTGTATCTAAAATTCTTTCTACATTAAACATTATGTTTGTTAGAAGCTGATTGTCAGTGTAAAGACCAGTATTAGTATCAATAGGAGTGTTAGCAGATATACTTAATATTTCTAATTTATAAGTGTTTGCTGGATATGTAAAAGTAAAGCTTGGGGTTCCAATCACACTTGGACCTTGAGATTGTGTTACGTTGCTAATGTTTTCAACAACTTTACATCTAACTTTAAAGTCATTAGGAAGTGACCCAATACTACCAACTTCTAAAAATCTTAACTCTTCTCCAAGAATAAAATTATTTCCACCATCAAAACTATCAAAAGTTACAACTATAACAGAACCTGCTTCTGCAATAACTATGTTTGAGCCAGTTACATCTTCTTGAACAAAGTTGTAACCAATTTTTGTTCTTGCTTTAAGAGCGTATTCTATTTTTTCTTCTATTAAAGGTTTTTGTTTTGGGGATTTTTTAATTACAGAAATATTTTCTTCTTTAACTAAAATATTGTCAGCCATTTTAACACCTCTTTCTTCCACTATTAGTCTTGTGTGCTGTAATCCATCCGCAGTGGTACCTTCTATACTTCTAGGTACGTGTATTTTTTTTGGCTCTGAATCATTATCAGTCCATAATAAAAAATCATATAAAATATTTATTCCTGTAATTAAATTATTACAATTAAAATTTAAAACTCTAGGTTTAGAAAAAATTAAATAATTATAATTAACTTTGCTAGAATCAATTGGAGGTGTGTTATTGTCATCGGGGAAGTTGGTGCCAAGGTGTTCAAAAATTAAAGGTTTATCAAATATTACAACAATATTACCGTTAATATCTTTGTCAACATCAATAACTTTTCTAGTTACAGCGGATGAAGTTCCTAATAAGTATGGATTACCAAAACTATCAACAGCGTTTATACCTCCAGAAAAATCACTAATATTAGTAAGCCCAGAAACAACGTTGTCATGACCGGAGTCATTGAAAAAATAGCAAGTCATACCAACGTGTATATTTTCAGTTGCGTTTAAAGTGTAATAATATTTGTTACTTGTTTCTCCAAACACACTGCTACCAGGTATGTTTAAATTTGTTCCATTTAAATTGTTAACACTACTATTGAAAGATGTTTTTACTAAATAGTTGTCTACAAATACAGGTGTTTGTTTTCCAGAATACTGAAATATTTTATCTTGCCAAACATAATTGTCAGGAGCTTCTTGAATAGCCGAATTATTTGAAAAAGGACCAGTGCTACGTGCAAACTCCCACCCAAGTATACCAGATTTTTCTTCACCCTCAACATTGTAAAGTATTTTACCAGAAGGTGGGGATGCTACAAAATAGTATAAATTATCTTTTCCCTCGTCAGATATTGATCCAACACACCTCGCTCCAGGATCAACCAAAGATGAATCTGATATAAGTAAATTACCCAACACGTTTTCTATAGCTCCAACATCAGAACCCTCTGAAGTTGAAATTTGAACGTTAACAGCATTTCTATATTGACCATTAGGTACTAATCTTTCGTCAAGATCTTTGTTCATCTTTGCTTGACTAAAAGTATTTTTAATCTCCGGCATATACTAGTGTTTTATTGTCTTAGACCTACCTCTAAGTATTTGAGTTAATTCTTCTATTTTTAAATTTGATAGTCTTAGTTTTGCTTTTCTTATTTCTGCAAATCTTTCTCTTTTATATCTTTGAACTATATACTCTTGCACGTTAGCTCTTGTTGATAATATAGCGTATGCTATACACTTGTACATAGCTTCTTCAGCAAACTTGTGAACTTTCATTTCAGCGTTAGTACCAAGACTATCGCTTATATATTCTATGATTACAGTTTTTCCTGAAATGTTAGAACTAAAGTTAACTAAACCACTATCACAGTCAATATAATAAGATCCATTAGTTTGAGCGTGTTGCGGTTCTAACCCGTATCTTTGACCTCTATTTAAGTCATACATATCAGTATCATAATCATGACTATTAATTATTGTTTCTCTACTTGCAGAAGACTTGTATTTAGTACTTGTGTCTGATTTTTTATTTAAATTTGCAAATATAAGTTCTTCATCATCATAAAGAGTTTGAGAAGCTATAATTAAAGGCTCAACAGGGTTTGTACCACCAACTCCACTTAAAACCCAACTTTCATAATCAACATGGGTTAGTTCTATATTATAAGGATAAGCCACACTACCTGTTACAGTATCAATAGCATTAATTGTCATTCCAGAAGGTAAACCAGGACCAACAACACTCATGCCAACACTTAAGTCATGTTTCTGGGCAAGTTGTATCCACATACCATGTTTAACTCTGTCATTAAGATTTCCAGATGGCGAAGCTGCTTGTGTAGCGTATTTAAGATTTGAAGTACCGGAAGTATCAAAAGCAACTCTTAACTCTGATTCATATTGAAGTAACGGTTTGTTTGCTTTAATTAACCCACCACCAGTTGCAGGTGAAGTTTTTCCAGTACTAGTTACACCATACTCTTCAAAAGGAGCTCCAACGGTTTGTTGATATGTATTTGATTCAAATTTTAAACTTCCATCTGCGTTTTGCTGATATGCTAAAGGATTTGATGTTTTAGAAGCTGGTTGTAATATTCTTTTAATACCAGCACCATCAACCCAAGACAGCTTTACATAGTTAACATAGTCTTGCGGTAAAGGAAGTTGTAAAGAGTTTGGAACTTCTAACTCTAAAGATTTACAAGATTTAAAAGTATCAAAGCTAAGTTCTTGTAAAGCTCTTTGAGCGTGAAAAGAAACATCAGCTTTTCTTATTTTATTAATAATTTTATCTTCACCAACGTAGGCTATTACAAATTGACTTATAACATCTTCTAAGGAAGTGAATTGATAGTTGCCATATGATTCATCTCCACTACCCTGAACACCATCCTTACCTTCGTAATATTGCCTTGCACTTCCTTTTATTAATCCCATTTATTATGATTTTTCTTGTTGAATAGCTTGTTGTGCTTCTGTGCTAGCTACTTGATATAGATTGCCGTCTTTGAGCATTACACCTGCTAGTGTTAATATTTTTAATACTAATTTTTTTTCTTCTGATGGGTGTAAATCAAAGTTAGTAGATGTAGAAGCGTCATACAAGGCTTTTCCACCAATAACAGCGTACCCCCAATAAACGTCTTTTGGTTTTTTAATACAATTAAAAGTAATAAGATTATTTATAGAACTTGGATAAACCTTAACAACATCTACAGAGTTAGAGTTTTTGTATCTAGTATATACTGGTTTTGTTTTTGAAGGTGTTGATAATCTACTTTTTGATATAACCATTATTTCATCTTCTTGCATGTACTCTACAACGTGTTTTTGATTATAAGTAACAATACCTAATCTATAAACATCAGTTGGAATTACAAACTCCTCACCACTTAGCGAAAGAACTGGAGTTTGTTTTTCTTTAAACATACTAATTTTTTCATCAATCAAATCAACCATATTAGAATACTCGGTTGTATTTTCTGGTGTTCTTTCAAATTGGTTCATATCATAGAAGTATTGTTCAAAAATATCCATTTGAGCCTGATTAGCAAATAAGTTAAACTCTTGAGGTGTTATATAACCTCTTTGCTCTTTATTTGCGGTTGCTAATACCCTTTGATATATTGTATCTATGTTTACCATAATTTTTATTTTTTATAAGGAACAGCTTTGTTTAAAGCTTGTTTTCTTTTGTTACAACCACAATCTTTTTTCCCTACAAGTCTAGCTGTTGCTTCTGCTAGTGTTTTTATTCCAGTTGCTTTTGTAAATTTTTCTATACTATCTCCTAATCCTCTTGATTTCATTTTAATATTTTTAAGTAGTTGCAATCGCTCCGTAGAGCGACTGCGTCTACAAAGTTTTTACTTCAGTTGTTTTTCTATATTTGTATATACTTCCATGCCTTCATCAGTTTTAAACCAAGCGGCTAAAGCTGAGTATGGGTGTTCTTGATATGGAACGTTCATTAACTTTCTATCGTTAGAACCCCATAAAAAAGTTCTTTGATCAGAGGATAATTTTAATATATCATTTTCAACTGCTTTTATTCCAAAATTTCTTAAATGCACATTATCATCATCAACCAACTCTAACAGTAGTTGAGGGTTTCTATTAGCAAATAATAACAAATCTCTTTTAAGTTCAGCAGAACTCATCTTAGATACCTTAGAACCTAACTCAACACGCATCACAGCTTCTGCTGTCATTATATCCATGTCTCTTGCTGCTAATATTGCATCAGCTTGCATTTCTAATACATCTATTTCCATCACAGCTTCTTGAGCTGGTTTGTATTCATAGAATAACTTGTTGTTTTGTGGATGGTATAAAGAAAGTAATTTTTGAAGAACTGTTTTTGTTTTTTCTACAAACAACATTCCGTTTCTAAAAATAACATGATCCATTCTTTGATCACCTTTCATTTCATCTACAAATACTGTTTTTTGATTTTTTGTATATTTTAATTCTCTTTCATAACCTTTTTCTTCATCAAACCAGTATATGTCTGCTGACTTAATAATATATGATAAAGGTTTTCCTGCATTTTTTAAATAATACAATCTATCTTTAATTTCCCAACCATCATTAGATTTTTTAAATGTTGGTTCTTTTCTTTTTGGTGTTTCTACAACCGTTTCAACAGTTTCTTTAACTATTGTTTCTACGTGCTCATCACCAGGATCTCCTTGGTACGAGTCTTTTGTTTTTGCTTTTTTAGCCATAATATAATATAATAAAAATTAATAAA
>TARA_R110002050_G_scaffold167954_1_pt1 | contig 15044 bp, 13 predicted proteins | sample TARA_R110002050 | Tara Oceans TARA_R110002050 (sample SAMEA4396988) | marine metagenome | biome: Polar Biome; feature: [DCM] deep chlorophyll maximum layer (ENVO:01000326); material: water (ENVO:00002006), including particulate matter (ENVO:01000060) such as... | depth 25 m
CTTTTGAGTACCATACCCAACCACAACTACTTCTTCTAGATTTGCCACATCTTCTTCTAGAGAAATATTAATAGTGCTTTGATTGTTAACTGGAACAACAGCAGACTTAAAACCAATATAGCTAAAGCGCAAACTGGTATTGCCATCGTCTAGAGTGATCGTAAAATTTCCGTCAAAATCTGCTTGTACCCCTCTTGTAGGATTTTTTGCATCAATGACCGAAACGCCAGGTAATGGCATGTTGTCCGCAGCTGATGTTACGGTACCCGATACTTTTACTTCTTGCGCGTGTATACTCGTTAAGAGGAGCCCGCCAAAAAAGAAAACCATCGTTAAGATTGCATGACTTCGAATCATGAAAAACTTAGGAAAATTAATTAGTTGATTCATAAAAATAGGTTCTTATGGGTTGTTAGTTATTTTGTAATCATAGGTATCGTAATTCTATTGAGAGCATTGTTCCAATATGGAGACTATGATACACTATGCTACTATGAACAAATATATAATAAAATGTTAATTATATAAATTAAACTTTAATATATTTTGAATTTGTCAAAAATGTTATAAAAATATAATAATATGGTATTTGTTCAATTTTATTTTTTAATAAACAATGCTTAATAAAATTTAATATTTTCCAACGAATATGGAAAGCATTCCAATGCCAATTGTGCTGGAGCGGCAATAACAAGTATTCTCAAGTTTAATACCAATTGATAATTTTTTTCAGTAATAAGAATTATTATAAAATTCCTACAGTGTAAGGCACTACTAGATTTTGTGACACCTTGATAACCTTGATTATGTTGTATATTCGATAGTTTATAATTGTATTATATGTCGATTGTTAAAAGAATTTTAAGCTTAACCCAATACAATAATCTATCCAAGCACGAACAATTGGTGCAAGGCGTTATAGAGTCAATTGAAGACGGCACCTTATCTATTGGCGATCAATTACCTTCAATTAATAACATGGTTGAAGAAATTGGCTATGCTAGAAAAACCATTTTTAAGGCTTACGAAGAGCTTAAGAACAGAGGTTTAATAGAGTCTAGGCAGCTTAAGGGCTATTTTGTTATAAGTCAAGAAACGAATATTACCAAAAGAATGGCCTTGCTATTATTCGCTTTCCAAAGTTATCAGGAAGAATTTTACAAAACATTTAGGAAAGAGATGGGTAAACGATTTCAAATCGATGTATTTTTCCATCATAATAATTTAACCATTTTTGAAACAATACTTACCAATATTAAAGGTAAGTACGGTATGTATGTAATTGCCCCTATTCAAAACCAAAAGGTTGTACCGTTACTACAAAGTATTGATCCAAAAAAATTATTATTGGTCGATAGGTATTTAGATCTAGGCAAATCATTCTCCTATATTTCTCAAGAATTCGAAGAAGTCATTTATACATCGTTAGTGCAATTACTCCCCGAAATTAAAAAATATAAAAACCTTATTTTATACTTTAACGAAGAAAGTGATTACTCTCCAATTTCCATTCGGATAGCATTCGAGAGATTTCTTAAAGATTATAATATTAATGGAACGGTAAAAAACAATTATTCTTTAGGCACGGCCCATAAGGGTACTCTTTATTTTGTTTTAGGAGATACTATTTTGTGGCACATTTTAAGAGATTGCGTTCGGAAAAAGTATAAAATCGGCGAAGATATTGGTATCCTTTCTCAGAATGATAATGTTGCCAAAGAGATAGTATTTGGTGGAATTACAACGATTTCTACTGATTTTAAAGAGATGGCTAAAATGGCAGCTAAACATTTAAAAAATGAAGATACCACTCAAGTAATTATGCCTTCAAAATTGATTAAACGTAATTCTCTATAGATTGATAACTGCTTATGGGTTAATTATTTTTCATGTAAAACCTCAGATAGTTATACTTTCTTCTTTTCTATGATGTATGTCTTCAAGAATCTAACCTTCAATGATTAAAAGGGCTTATTACAAAACATATTTATTCTATTTTTGATAAAAATTGCGAGAATGCATTCTATAAATGAATATCGAGAAGAGTTTATCAATTATTTAAATTCTAAAAAGCTTACAAAAGAACCGAGAAACCTGTATGAACCTATCACCTATATTTTAGGCTTAGGAGGTAAAAGACTTAGACCTATTTTGGTATTGCTAACAGCCGAAATTTTCAATACGGATTATAAAAAAGCCTTGGATGCAGCTTTGGCAGTAGAAGTATTTCATAATTTTTCATTGGTACACGATGATATTATGGATGACGCTCCTGTAAGACGGGGCGAGATAACTGTGCACGAAAAATGGGATATAAATACAGGTATTTTATCTGGAGATGCTATGCTGATTATGGCATACCAGCTATTTGAAAATTATGAACCTCTAATTTTTAGGCAGTTGGCGCAACTTTTTAGTAAAACGGCTTTAGAAGTTTGTGAAGGACAACAATATGATGTCGATTTTGAGACTCGCGACGATGTTATGTTGCCAGAATATTTAAAAATGATTGAGTATAAAACTGCGGTTTTAGTTGCAGCAGCATTAAAAATGGGAGCTATCGTTGCTGGTGCATCTGAAAAATCTCAAGAACAAATGTATGCTTTCGGGTTAAACTTAGGTATAGCCTTTCAATTGCAAGATGATTATTTAGATGTTTTCGGGGACCCCAAAACTTTTGGTAAACAAGTTGGCGGTGATATCATTGAAAATAAGAAAACTTTTCTTTACTTAAAGGCCATGAGTTCGGGTTCAGAAATGATGACAAAAGAGCTTGAACATTTATACTCTATACAACCTAAAGAGTCAGAAACGAAAGTAAATGCTGTTCGCTCTATTTTTGAAAAAACCAAAGCAGACGAAGCTACACGGGTTGCAATTGCCGACTACACTGCAAAGGCTTTTCAAGTGCTGGATAATATTGAATTGGAGAATGATAAGAAAGACTTGTTGCAAAAGTTCGGTGAGAATTTAATGAATAGATCGGTTTAGAATAATCGTTTAAAAAAAGCTTTTATAAAAGGAGTTTTAGGGCAGGCATTTATATAGATGATATCTTCCCATAAATTGGTTTTCTCATCTAAAAACTTGAAGACCATTTGAGGACTCAATGATTTAAAAAGCGATTCAAAGACCTTATAGCCATTTGCATTGTCATGGTGTAATACATCAAGAAATAGGAGGTCGTAATACCAAAATTTATTCTTTAATTTTAAATTTTTTAATGGCTTTCCATTCTTAATATGGTTAATTAGCTGAGGCACCTTATTTGCTGTGCTCATTAAAGTATACCCTGTGCTGGGCTTGGCCCAGCCACCAGCAGTGCCTATATATCGTATTCTACCTGAATGATGTTCTCTAAAATCATAGGCAGTCATAGGTATGCTGCCAAACTCTTTATCAATGATTGTATAGTCTTTACATTTATACTTATCCCATATATAATTTTTTATGGCCTTTTCATATTCTTGTTTTGGAAGTAATTTTTCTGAAAATAGGGTATACTCAATTAATGCAGTATTATTTGAATATGGTAATACATACATAAATCGGGTATTCCCTTTTTGAGGTATCGAGAAATCCATATATGTAACTTCGGAAGCATTAAATACAGGGTCTTTGGTTTTTATCTCCCAACCAACAAAATGTTGTTGTAAAACAGGATAGTTCTTTTGCTGGGTAGCCATTTTATAATCAAAAAGGCTTGTAAATATAAAGTCTGAAACATAACTTTTATTTAAGGTGCTAACGGTTACTTCGTTACTTGTTTCTTGTAAATTCACTACTTCATCTTGTTTAAAAGTAATGTTTTTATAACCGTCAATTCTATCTAAATAGTGATTGTAGAAATCAATACCCTTTATCATTTTATAGGAGTAGGGTGCTATTTTGTTTCTTTTCGAAATTTGAGTTCCTTCAAAATGAATTTTGCTCCATTGCCTATGAACAATAGCATCGAACTGTCCTTTATCTTTTTCCCAATAACACCAAGTGCGATCATTGGTTTTTTTGGCATCTTTATCAAGAACAAGAATCCTTTTATCCGCAAAAAAAGAATCTTTTCCCATAGCATCTGCTAACAATAAGCCAGATGCGCCAGCACCAATAATAATGTAATCGTACTTGTTCATGAATCTTTCAAGGTATTTGTCGGGTCAGATTTCCCTATAAACTCAAAAATACGAATTAGCAATAGTCTTTTGGTGTTAATTCAATGCGTAGCGTACTCCAAGAAAAGACCTGATTCCTTGATTGGGGCCATAAACGTAGGTGGGGTCAAAAGTCAGCGCATAAGGATTATTCGAAGTGGAAACTGCATTGCCATTAGTATCAAAAGTAACTTCTTTATCAAAAGGGTCGTTTGCACGGGCTATAATAAACGGATTACCGTTATTCGGAGTCCAGTTTAAAAGGTTTTTTACTCCAGCATAAATTTCAAAATTCTTCATTCCACTATACGAGAATTGAATATTTTGTATACTCCAAGTAGGTGAAAAATCTCTTCTTGGGTCATTGTCACCTAAAGTTGGTAATCGCATTGGGCCATAAAGATTGCCGGTATAATCTAAAGTTAAATTCCATGGCCAAATGGTGTAGCTAAATCCCCAATTTGCCGAATAACTCTCAGTAAGAATTTGTCGTTTGGTAATTCCGTTTTCGATATTGCTTACGTCTTGTAATGTGCCGCCAAACATTATTTTAAAGCTAATTGGCAAAGAGATGTCGACATTGGCACTTATCCCTTTAGAAACTGATTTTCCATTTAAATTGTCGTAGATAATTTGATTAGGATTAGTATCATAATCGGGTATAATAATATTTTGAAAATGGGTATAAAATAAGGATGCATCTAGTGTTAAGAAAGTACCGTTATCCCCATATATTTTTTTTAGATAATTAAGATTTACGTTGAAAGAACGTTCTGGTTTTAATTTTTCAGTAATTATGACTTCACGAGAACCAGTAAGCGCGGCATGCTCTTCTGTAAATAAATTTACGACCCTAAAACCTGTGCCAGCATTTAATCGTAGAATGTCATTATCGGTAAATTTAAATCGATAAGCACCTCTTGGTGTAAATATAGCCCCATGTCTTTCATCATAGTCATATCTAGTACCTAAAAGTAAAGCGTGTTTTTTGTTAAATGTAATCTCGTTTTGCAGAAAAATACTTGGTATAATTACCTCATCGGGCTTATTGCCGTTTGGATCTGATGTTGCTGGTGTACTGTCATCATAATAATTATAGCGTAATGCAGCCCCTGCCAATATACTGTGCTTACCCAAAGATTTATCCCAAGTAAGCTGAGTGAAACCAATACGTTGGTCAGCTAAGTAAGAAACATCACCATAAACAGAGTTTTGACTATGGTCATTATACGAGAATGAAAACATAAATTGCTCCTCAAAAGGGAGTTGGTATTTGCCTAACACTTCCCATCTGCGGGTATAAATGCTTTCTCCATAAATTTCATCTCCACCTCTAAATTTTGGAGTCCATTGTAATTCTCCTCCCCATCTATCTTCATAAAAAAATCGACCGGCCAATGAGAGAATACGTGATTTTTTTCTGGTAAAATTCCATTTTTGAAAAATAGATATTCGGTCTTGCAAGGTGAGATCCGTAAAATTATCTCCGTTATTATCAATCGGGTTATCATACTTAAAATAATTGACACCTAATAATAGACTGGTTTTTTTGTCGAGATTTACTTTAGTGCCAATATCAAGATTGTATTCTCCCCAATCAGTTATAAAACTATCTCCTGAGAAAATGGGTGCGGTAAGGTTGTTTTTGGTAATAATATTTATCAATCCGCCAACAGCTTCACTACCATAAAGAGTAGAAGCAGGCCCTTTCACAATTTCAATTTGCTCAATAAGTGAGTTAGGTATGCCAGATAAACCATATACAGTTCCAAGTCCACTTACAATTGGCATGCCATCTATTAGTACAAGAGTATAAGGACCTTCAAGACCATTAATATGGATATCACCGGTGTTGCACACATTGCAGTTTATTTGTGGCCTTACGCCATTTACGTTCTGTAAAGCTTCGAAAATACTTGCCGTTGGATTTTTCTTAAAAAAAGTAGGTTTGTATACTTCAACAGGAACGGGACTTTCAAGTCTGCTGACTGGTTTTAAAGTACCGGTAACTACCATTTCGTCTAATGATTCTATCGAAGGTTGTAGATCGATATCTATGAGCTGTTCCTGTCCTTTTTTTACAATAATTGATTTGCTAAAAGGTATGTAGCCAATGGTAGATGCTATGAGCGTGTATTTTCCAGGGGGAATATTTTTTAATTCATACCATCCATTTTCATTAGAGGAAGTGCCTAACTCAGTGTTCTTTAAATAAATATTCACAAAAGGGGTAGGGGAGTTTTCAGATGTTACAGAACCATATAGGTTCGCTTCTTGTGCGTAGGTGCTCGAAAAAGTTAAAATAGAAAACACTAAAATAATAGTTTTAAACATCTAAAAATAAATTTAGACAAACCTAAAAAATTGTTTTTATATATAAAAATGTATTTTTGTATTTATATTATTTTGAAATGACCTTATCAGAAGAAGATTATATAAAAGCGATTTATCATCTAAGTCAAATAGATGGCAAAACAGTGGCCACCAACGCCATCGCTGAACAAATGCAGACCAAGCCATCGTCGGTAACCGATATGGTTAAAAAATTATCCGAGAAATCATTGGTAAAATATAAAAAGTACCAAGGTGTATCACTTTCTGAAAAAGGCAGGCTTGTGGCACTTTCCATTATACGTAAGCATCGTCTATGGGAGGTTTTTTTGGTGGATAAATTGAATTTTTCTTGGGATGAGGTTCATGAGGTGGCAGAACAACTAGAACATATAAAGAGTGATGCGCTAATTGATAAGTTAGATGCTCACTTAGGATTTCCGAAGGTGGATCCACATGGTGATCCGATACCAAATAAAGAAGGATTTTTCACTAAGTCGGTTAAGAAATTGATTAGCGAATTACCTGTTTTAAGTGAAGGTGTATGTGTCGGTGTAAATGATTCATCTGTTGCTTTTTTGAAGTTTTTGGATAAGAATAATATTGCTTTAGGCGATACATTTAAAATTTTGGATAGAGAAGAATTCGATGGCTCAGTTACCATTTCAACAAGAGTTGGTCCTATTCGTATTTCAGAACAGATTGCATCAAATTTATTTTTAGAGATTGTAGATGAGGAGTAATAATTTTTATTAGTAATAATTTTTAATTTATGGAACAAATAATCAGTTATTTTGAATCTATAGACCCGGTTTTAGCTGCATTTTATGCGACGCTATTTACTTGGGGACTAACTGCAGCTGGCGCTGCATTAGTGTTTTTGTTTAAAACGCTAAATCGTGCAGTTTTAGATGGTATGCTCGGCTTTACAGGGGGTGTTATGGTAGCAGCCAGTTTTTGGAGTCTGTTGGCGCCAGGTATAGAAATGAGTCCTGGAGAGGGGTTTGTAAAAGTAATTCCGGCAGCTGTTGGTTTTCTACTTGGGGCTGCATTTATTTTCGGATTGGATAAAATATTACCGCACCTTCATATCAATTTTAAAGAAAGTGAAGCGGAAGGAGTAAAGACACCTTGGCATAGAACGACCTTGCTTACCTTGGCAATAACTCTTCATAACATTCCTGAAGGATTGGCCGTTGGTGTGCTTTTTGGTGGGGTAGCAGCTGGTTTTGATGGTGCTTCAATTGGTGGTGCTGTCGCTTTGGCACTTGGTATAGGATTACAAAATTTCCCAGAAGGGTTTGCTGTTGCCATGCCCTTAAGAAGACATGGACTTAGTAGAACTAAAAGCTTTATGTTTGGTCAAGCATCTGCACTTGTAGAGCCTGTAGCCGCCGTTTTAGGTGCTTGGGCCGTAATGACCTTTCAGCCTATATTGCCTTATGCACTTTCATTTGCTGCAGGCGCCATGATTTTTGTAGTAGTAGAAGAGGTGATACCAGAAACCCAGCAAGACAAATACACCGATATTGCTACAATGGGTTTCATCGGAGGCTTTATAATCATGATGACTTTAGATGTTGGTTTAGGTTAGGGTTTATAGAATAAAATCACTCTAAATAAAACCCTAAATGTGTTTGTCATTGTAATAGTAATTTAATAGCACTTTTACCGTTTAAGCAATTAGAGGTTATAACATTATATTTTTTAAGAACATATGCACTTGACTAAGAAACATTGGGTTTGGACAGTTCTATTAATAGTAACTGTAATTCTCTGTGCTACAATATTAATACTGCACTTTAAAAACTGGATTAGTAATGATAGCCAAAGTCTAAAGTTGAGATCAGGCTTTTATGTTGTAGAGATTCCCTACAACGAATTAGATAGTGTGGTCATGGTTGAAAGAATTCCTCCCATGGAGCGTTTAAATGGTTTTTCGGCCCTAGAAAAAGAGAAAGGAATTTTTAGGGAGTTTAAAGATTCGCTAACAGATAAGAAAGTTCATGTATTTGTCGATAACATAGGTCAGCAGAAAGTGAAATTGGTGTACCAAGATTCGACTTATTTATATTTTAATCTGAAAGATTCGGTAGAAACTATTAATCTTTTAGATGAGTTAACCGCCAAAATGAATTCACTACGTACTCCTAATTAGTTGAAATAAACAATATGGCATCAAAATTGGAATTACTTTTAAAATTGAATTTTTGAAGTATGATACATAAAAATTTATTATTGCCCTTCCTTTTTGTTTTGATTTCAAATGCCATAAGTGCACAGCACAGCCTTAGTTTGAATATTGATGGTGTAGCTTCTGAAAAAGGGAATATATGTTTCGCTATTTACACCAATGAAAGTTCTTTTTTAAAGTTTGATAAGGTATATAAATCTGGCTCAGAGAAAGCCGTCAAAGGGAACACGGCTTTTCATATAACTGATTTGCCAGATGGTGAATATGCCATTGCAATTTTTCACGATGCGAATGATAATAAAAACCTAGATACGAATATACTCGGCATCCCTAAAGAACAAGTTGCCTTTTCGAATGGTAAAATGAAAATGTTCGGTCCACCAAAATTTGAAGAGTGTGTATTTACCTTTAATTCTAATATGGAAATGAAAATTAGCCTTCAGTAGTTCCTATTAATAACTTACTATTTTTATTACTCCATTCGATCCTTGAGAACCATAACTGGCGGCATCTGCACCGGTTAGAATGATAATTTTTTTCACATTATAATTATCAATAATCCCATTAATCGAATAAAAAGAATTGCCAATAATTTGATTATTGAGAACGAATAACGGTTCTTGATTTCCTGCTGATGCGAATGAATTGGCTGTTTTATTTATGACAGGTAAATTATTATGAAGTACAACACCCCGCATTTGGGTTATACGCTGCAATAAAGATACATTTGCTCTATTTCTATCTTTTAATTCATCATTTAATGAAGTAGAATCTGTGTTGTTATTTGTCTTTTTTGTTGTGCCACAACTACCTAAGATAACCATTGCTGCTATTAGCAGTACTAATATTGATTTTTTCATAATTATAGGATAATGTGTGTGTTAATATATGAATTTAAAAGGCGATGACAGTATCTTTGAAATAAAAACAATATGGTTTTAGTAGCACAGTTAGTAGGGGCATTGTTAGGTATGCTGGCGGTAATATTTGGTGCCTTTGGTGCCCATTTACTAAAAAAAATATTTTCAGTAGATCAGTTAAGCAGTTTTGAAACAGGTATAAAATATCAAATGTATCATGCTTTGTTGATTCTAATGCTCAGTTTTAATCTCAATCTAGAAAGCTCATTAGAGAAAAGTATGATGTTCTGTTTTATGATTGGAACATTTCTTTTCTCCTTTAGTATTTACGGTCTTTGTATTAGCGCCGCAAAAGGAAAAAAACTCAAAATTCTTGGTCCTATTACTCCATTGGGTGGACTCTTGTTAGTGATAGGTTGGGGATTATTGCTTTATCACTTTATTAAAAATTTAATCTAAGATTATTCTGAAGATGTAGAGGTAAATTCTTTTATAGCTGTATTTGGTTCCATAATTGCATATCCTTTCCAGAATTCTGGGTCATATTTGGGCATATACATTGGTGATATGGCATTGTTTTCGGTAAAAGCATCAAAAGTAGCCTGACTAATACTTTCCGATTCAAAAATGATAACTTCATTTTTTACTACGTTATTGAAAACAAAGTCCATATCGCCAGATAGTTCGTTCTGCTTGTTTTTACCTTTTACTATTTTGTTCTTTTCAATAATTTTTAGTGGTCTTCTAACCCCAACTCGTTCACCTAGTTCAGATTCTAAATACCGTAGGCCATAAAAACCATTAGAGCCTTTATTGTAAATTATTTTTCCTTTTGATAGATACTTGTTAGCCGAAATTCCTAGTAAATTGAATTTATTAATGGGCTTCACATTTATATAATCTATTTCAAGTATGGCAAAATCATCTGCATTTATATACAATGAGCCTTCGAAATTGGCAGAACCACTAGGTTGAAATGAAATTACATATACGGCATCATTTCCTAAATAGGTAAATTCTTGTAACGTGAAATCGTATTTTCTAGATTTTGATATAAAGTTTAAATCTGAATCTTCTTGTGTAGGTAGTGTGCTTAAAATACCGGCTAAATTATTCCTTTTCCATTTACCGTAATTTTTTTGTTCCTCTTCTTTGTTTTTCTTTTTTTCTTCAAGCTCTTTGTTTAGTGATACAACATCTGTAGAGTCAACATCTTCTTCAAATAGTTGATTTACTTCATCAGTATCTATTTTGAATGATAAAAGTCCAGATTTAATTTTAAAATAAGACCCTGGTTTTACATTCTCTTTGAGAATTTCATTAAATTTTTTCTCTAACTTTTCGTAATCTATCTCAGTTTCTTTGTCGAATAGTTTTGATGCTTTTAATAAATCCAACTTCTGTACTTCGGTGTCGTAATTACCATAAAGGTCACCTACTATTTCAGAATAATAGCTATCATTTTTCGGCACACTCGATATTACACTGTCTATGAATTTCTGGTTTAAAACATCAATTGTAGATTTCTTGACCTTAAAATTGCTTTGTGTCCAACGATTAAAACTAGACTCTCTATGAAAAAGTCTTTTTTTAGTGAGATCATTGCTATAATTTTTTCCCATGTTTTCCTCTACCAAATCAATTATTTCATCAGCTGTATAATTCTTGTTTGAGACAATAACCTCTTTAAGTTCAATAGCTTTTGGTTTAAGTAAAATTCTATTGTTGTTGAATTCTGAAATTGGTTTTGCAAGGGTTTCATAACCCATCGAGGAAATAATTAAGGAGTCAGTTTCTGAAATAGTTTCGTTTAATATAAAATTGAAGTTACCTTCTTCATTGGTAATTACCCCTTTTTCTTTTAATTGAACAGTAGCGTAGGGTATGGGTTGTTGGCTTACGCTATCTATTACAAATGCACTTAAACTCTGTGAATGTATATTAAATGTGCTAGCGATTAAAACGATATAAAGTGATACGAGTAGTCTTTTTGAATTCATAGGTTCGATTATTGCAACGCAATCTAGACGAACCAATGATAGTAACGTTACAGTTTTAGAAACCGTTAGGAATGTTTTAGAATTTATTTAACTAAATATTAAATTTTATTCAACGTACAATGAAGAATAAATCAAACTTAATGGCAGCCACAATCATCTTGCCCACATGCTTTTGAGCTAGACTTTTTACCTGACCAAATTGATTTTGGCAGAAAAAATTTGGAAACTATATAACCTACAGAAATTGCTAGTGTTATGTAAACTAATATGTGTTGTAAAGTGTCCATTTTATTTTAATAATTGATAAGCTATTAAAGCAACAAGATACGCAAAAAGACTCATGAAAACTAGTTGTCCTGCTGGCCATTTCCAAGAATTTGTCTCTCTTTTTACGACAGCTAAAGTACTCATACATTGCATGGCAAAAGCATAGAATAAAAGTAGGGAAATACCAGAAGCCAAATTAAAAAGCGGTTTTTTAGTTATCGGGTTAACTTCTGCAGCCATTCTATTTTTAATAGTTTCTTCCTCATCATTGCCTACGCTGTAAATTGTTGCAAGGGTGCCTACAAAGACTTCCCTTGCAGCAAAAGAAGTAAGTACTGCAATGCCTATTTTCCAATCATAGCCCAATGGTCTGACAATGGGTTCTATTGCTTTTCCCATGTAGCCCATGTAAGAATGTTCTAGTTTATAGCTTGCAATCTCTTGGCTTATGGCGCGCTCTTCAAGTTCTTTCTGTTGCAGTGCTGTATACTCGGCATCTAAACCAGTATTTAAATCATCTTGGTTGTTTTCAAAATATATTTCACTACTAGTGCTAAAACCTTGTTGTTTAACCCTATTAGCTACAATTGTTTCTGCATTTTTGAATTCATCAGAAAATCCGTTGGAACCTAGAAACCATAGAATAATTGAAATGGCAAGAATGATTTTACCCGCTCCAAAAACAAAGCTTTTAGTTTTTTCAAGAACTGTATACCCAACATTTTTAAGCAATGGTAATTTGTAATTGGGCATTTCAACTACAAAAAATGATTTACTCTTAATTTTTAATATCTTATTTAAGATAAGTGCCGAAAAAATGGAAGCCCCAAAACCTAATAGGTACAAAAGCATAAGAGTCAGGGCTTTGTAGCTTAAGCCCAGTAGGCTGCCTTCAGGAATGACCAATGCGATAATAATCAAATAAACAGGTAGTCTAGCAGAGCATGTTGTAAAAGGGACAACCAATATGGTAATAAGCCTTTCTTTCCAGTTTTCTATTGTTCTCGTAGCCATTACCGCGGGTATTGCACAGGCAGTACCTGAAATTAAGGGCACAACACTTTTACCGCTTAAACCAAAAGGACGCATTATTCTATCCATTAAAAAAACCACCCTACTCATATAGCCTGTCTCTTCAAGTAATGCTATAAAGAGGAATAGGAAAGCTATCTGTGGAATGAATATTACGATGCCACCAATGCCGGCTAAAATACCTTCAGCGATAAGGTTGGTAAACACGCCTGGCGGTAGCGTATCTTTTACCCATTCTGTGGCAGAAGCAAAAAAGCCATCAATCAAATCCATTGGGTATTCGCTCCATCCATAAATAGCTTGGAAAATAGTCAATAGAATTAATAAGAATATGGCGTATCCAAATACTTTATGGGTCAACACTTTGTCTAAAGTTGCCCTAAAACCTTTGGCAGCATTAACATCGACCTTATAAGTTTCTTTTAAAATTCCATTAATAAACTGGTATCTTAAAATGGTCTCTTTTTGTTGAAGCCGCTTTAGTTCAGATTTCGATTTGGTCGCAAAAGAGGAGGCGTCTTTAAATAACTTCTTTTCTAAAGGCATGAAATTGACATCTTGTGTGATGACCAACCAAAGTTTGTAGACATCTTCTTTAGGAAATGTCTCTCGAAGTTTATCAAAATATTCTGGGGCAATTACAGAAGTATCTACATTTTGTGCCTTTGAAAGATTTTTGTAATCTGAAATTAATTCTCTAAGCTTGTCAATACCTGTTTCTTTTCGGGTACTTACCAAAGCAATTTTGCAGTTCAGTTTCTTTTCTAATAAATCAATGTCTATCGTAATCCCTTTTCGAGACATACGGTCGGCCATATTAATTACTAAGATGGCAGGTATTTTTAAATCTTTTATTTGGGTGAAAAGTAGAAGGTTTCTCTTTAAATTCTCTACATCGGAAACGACAACGGCAACGTCTGGGTGGTCTTTATCATTTTTATTTAAGAGAAGTTCTACGGCGACACTTTCATCTAATGAGGTGGTATTTAAACTATAGGTACCGGGTAAATCTAATATGTGCGCTTTTACACCTCTAGGTAATTTGCAAATACCTTCTTTTTTCTCAACAGTAATACCAGGATAATTACCGACTTTTTGGTTGAGACCGGTTAATTGATTAAAAACCGATGTTTTACCTGTGTTAGGATTCCCTATTAGGGCTACATTGATTTGTTTGCTCATACGATCGCATTGTCTTCAATGATTTCAAGAGCTATATGAAGTGCCATTTCTCTTCTAATGGCAATATGAGATCCATTAACATTAATATAAATAGGATCCTTTAATGGTGCTACTTGTACCAGTTCTACTACATTACCAGGCAAACAACCAAGTTCAAGTAATTTTATAGGCAAAAAATCTTCAGTGAATTCTTTAATAATTCCCTTTTGGCCTCTCCTTAAATCTGCAACGGTAGTTTCCAATCTTTATTTAGATTCATTATAAGTAAGGCAAAAGTAAAGGAAATATTTTAATTAGGGATTAATATCCTCTTAAAATAAACGGACTTTCTATGCCTTATACTCAGTAGTATTCGATTTATTCTTGATAGGACGCTCTAAGAATTTCAAGGTCGATCAAAAGTTGTTTTATATCTTCTTTATTGGTGCCGTCGTAAAAGCCACGTATTCGCTTTTGTTTATCTACAAGGATGAAATTTTCGGTATGTATCATATCGAAAGGTCCGCCATCACCATCGGTCTTAACGGCCAAATAGGATTTACGCGCAAGGTCATAAATTTGTTTTTTATCACCAGTAAGCAAATTCCATTTACTATCATCAACACCTTTTTCAACAGCATATTTTTTCAACTGAGCTACCGAATCTATTTCTGGGGTTACAGAATGAGATAAAAGTAGCACGTCATCGTCACCAATAATTTCTTTTTGTATATCTGCCATGTTTTTGGTCATTATAGGGCAGATGGTAGGACAAGTGGTGAAAAAGAAATCGGCGATATAAATTTTATCCTTGTAGTCTTCTTGAGTAATAATTTTTCCGTTTTGATTAGTCAACGAAAAATCTCCAATAGTATGGTACTTTCTAATATGTTGAATTTCTTCAGAAACTAATTCTGAATTTACCATGGCTGGTGAATATACAGGAAGTAATTTTTTAGGTACCAGGGCATTGTAAAAAAGGTACACGATAACTCCTGAAATTAATAGGAGTACCAAACCAAAAAACTTGAATTTAGCGAAGAAAGACCGC
>TARA_R110002050_G_scaffold246774_1_pt1 | contig 14996 bp, 11 predicted proteins | sample TARA_R110002050 | Tara Oceans TARA_R110002050 (sample SAMEA4396988) | marine metagenome | biome: Polar Biome; feature: [DCM] deep chlorophyll maximum layer (ENVO:01000326); material: water (ENVO:00002006), including particulate matter (ENVO:01000060) such as... | depth 25 m
ATTAAAAACTGTCATATATTAATGAAGTGGGATTTCATAATAATTATAAGTAGCTTTAACTAAGATAGTATTTTTTAATTAGTAAAATGCCTATTTTTGAACCGAAAAAACACACTTATTTTGAAAAAAGATATCATTATTCCAAAAGTAGAAAACGTTTATCTAGCCGTTGTAAATGAGTATAATGAGACGTATAAAACGAACGACTGGAATGCTTATATTATTAATGATAAAGACGTTGATTTAGAAATGGTACTTATTGTTACCAGTGGTTATTCTGAAGATAAAGAAACCTCTGTTTTTAGAAAAAAACTAGATACACTACCTAAAAAAAGTTATGCTAAAATAGAGTTGATGCAGGAAGAATTGTTTGCATTAAACAACACCTTTAAAGTCTCATTTTTTGAAGGGAATACCATGTTTGATAAAACCTATTTGTTTAGAAAAAATACGATTAATGAAAAGGCTTTACAACCTATTCCTTTAATGAGTGTAAAAGGTGTTTTGGTTAAATAATTTCAAAAAATCAAATATTATTTAATAACTAATTTTTTAGTGTAAAGATTAGATTTTTTAAGGTATTTAATTAGATAAATCCCTGGTTTCAAAATGGAAAGGTCTATTTGATTTCTGCCATTTTGAATAGTTTCCGTTTTAATAAATACACCCTTTATATCATAGATGTTTAAAGATATTGTATCAAAAGATGTGTTTTTTATTATGGTATAATTTTTTGCTGGGTTAGGATAAATGGAAAGTTGCTTATCAACGAAATTAGAATCATTTGTGGCAAGAACTAAATCTGATTGGTCTAAGTAACTGGCTTGTGATGAAATGAGAGATCCATTAAAATAAGCATCAGAAGTACTAGCTATAAAGGTATTGTTTGTGGCGTTAAACCAAACTAATATTACATCGTTATAAGGACCAATTGGAAATCCCATAAAAGTATCAGAGTACGTATTAGTTATCTTTACCCTAAGAACATTATTTACTGTTGTGTAAGGAAGAATTAAGGTGCCATATCCATCTGCTGAGATTTGAGTAGTTCCTGTTCTGTCATAAGTTTGTCCTGCCGCTATATTTTCACTAGTTCCCGAAAAAGTCTCATTAAAAACATCATTGTAGGTAATGGGATATTTAATATACTCTCGTTTATCTGTATAAATCTCTCTAAGTAACCCAGGAGAAAAAAAGCCTTCAATTAATAATTCTGAATTAGAACTTGAATAGTAAGTTTCTCTATTCGGATTTGTAGAAGTGCTCACAATGTTTGAAAGAGGGAATGTTGTTGGTTCTGAAGAACTTGCTAAATTAGTAAAGCTAATAACTTCGGTTGAGCCTGTTGCAGAAGAAAAGTCCCAAATTTGGTTTGCCCCACTTTGACTAACATTAAAGGAGTAATTAGTTGTTTTTATGTAATTATAAGTGTCTCCTACTTGAGGAGCATTTGTAGCACTTGTCAAAGTGATTTGAGCATTGATAATACTTGTAGTTAAAAAAAGAAGGATATAATAGTAGAGTTTTGCCATAAAGTAAAAAATAAGAATTTATTTACAATGGCTAATATATAAAATTAATCCAATTTTTCTGTTAGTTTCTTAAAAGTCTTTTTAGGGTCTTTACCTTCATATAAAATATCATAAACAGCATCAATGATAGGTAGTTTGGTCTTTTTTGCATTTTTCGCGTTGAGTAAATGCGCACTTTTTGTAGCATAATACCCTTCAGCAATCATACTCATTTCCATTTGAGCCGATTTTACGGTATAGCCTTTACCAATCATATTTCCAAACATGCGGTTTCTTGAAAACACAGAATATCCCGTTACCAACAAATCACCTAAATAAGCTGAATTATTAATGTTGCGTTTCATTTTGTGCATTTTCTTAATAAAACGACGCATTTCCCTAATAGCGTTGCTCATTAAAACACTCTGAAAATTATCACCATACCCTAAACCGTGGGCAATGCCCGCAGCAATAGCATAAATATTTTTAAGCATCACCGCATATTCTACTCCCATGATATCATCACTAATTTTGGTTTTAATATAATCACTGGATAAGTTTTTTGCGATTTCTTTGGCTTTTTTTGGATCAGCACAAGAAATGGTAAGATATGATAGACGTTCTAGTGCCACCTCTTCGGCGTGACAAGGACCAGCAATAATGGCTATATTTTCTAAGGGAACATTATATAAGGTATTAAAATGTTCGCCTACCAACATACCAGATTCTGGCATGATACCTTTTACGGCAGAAACAATAATTTTTTTAGAGATATCAATGTTTAATTTTTCAAGTTCACTATGCATAAAAGCCGAAGGAATTACAAAAATTAAAACATCGGCATATTCAGCAATCTCATTAATATCGTTGCTTAGTTTTAATTGTTCTAAACGAAACTCTACTGAACTTAAATAATTTGGGTTGTGTTGTTCTCTTAATAAATGCTCTTTGGTATAAATACTTCGCATATACCAACCTACTTCAGGAAGATTTTCACAAAGCATTTTTACAATAGCAGTCGCCCAACTTCCGGCACCAAAAACGGCATATTTTAGTTGATTACTCATACTTAAAAAATGGTTATGGCTTCAAAAGTACATAAAATATTAGTTATTGGTAAGCCCTTAATTTCATTATAAAATATTTTTTGGCATGTGTTTTGAATATCTGTTAATAGAACCTTAAAATTTAGGCGTATGAAATGAGCATTACAAAAATTTCAATTTACAAGAAATCTTTACTATGCGAATGACATCTGGCCATTTAATAACTTAAAAAACGAACAGATGAAAACTTTAAAATTACTTTTAGGATTTGCGTTAACAGCAACACTTTTTACGTCGTGTTATACCGATGTTGTTGTTGATAATTATGTAGACGAACCTACAATTTCAGTCAATCAATTATTAAACTCATACGAATTGTGGTATGTAGACATAAATAAAACCGTTGGGTATGGTACAACCCCTTTTTTACAAAAGGCATTTACTTTGTCTTTTAGAAACGGAACTTTGTATGCTAATAATAATTTGGTGGGTATTGGAAGTACTGGAAACGGATTTGGTATTGCAGTTGCAGATTATGATGCCTATAATATGATTTTAGATGTACAACATGATGTTGATGGTTTTGAAACCTTTGATGTGTATCAAATAGATAATAATACCATAGAGCTTTATAACCCAAATAATGATACATCGTATTTTTTAGACGGGTATCAACGAAATAATTTTGATTACGATTTCGTATTCTATGATAATATCCACTACTTCTTGCAAGAATATGATGCTTGGGAAAAAACATATACTAGTCAGTATGGCGCTATTAATGAGTTTGATAACGAAAACTACTTACAGTTTTTAGCTGGTGGCAATGATGACGAATTTAGAAGCTCACAAGATGCACCAGGAACCAGTGTCAATAATTTATTCTGGGATTATACAGGTGTTTATGGTGTTGGTAACATAAGTGGAAATGTGTCTTTAAAAACTTTAACATTAGATTATGATTTCTTCAACAATGAACACTTTGAATTAAGCGTTATAAATGACGGAAAGATAGAGTTATATCATCCAGCGTCGCAAACCGTTTATGAATTTGTTGGAAGAGGATTTATTCAATATTTAAAAACAGCAAATACAAAAGGGAAAGCAACAACTTCAACTGAAAAGTTGCGTAAAGAAAGAAAAGATAAAGTACAAAACCCGAGAGAAAATACTCGAGTATAATACATAGTTTGGTTGGTTATTTAGTTTAGAAACCGTTTAAGGAGCTTTCCTTAAGCGGTTTCTTTTGTTTAATTTATTTATAAAAATTCATTTCGTCAAGATACTCCCAAACATGTTGGGGTAACATGGGCTGGACGTTTTTGCCTTCTTTTATAGAGTTACGAATAAAGGTTGAAGACAGCTCCATAATAGGCGCGTTTATAGGATGTATTTTTTTATGTCCATCAAATTGGGTTTCTATGGTATTTTCAGAAACTCTTGGGTATACATAGATGTGATGATTTTCAAGAATGAGCCCGTAGTTTTTCCATTTATGAAAACTTTTTAAATTGTCTTCACCCATAATCAATGCAAACTGATACGTTGGATATTTTTCCTGTAAATAAGCTAAGGTATTTATGGTGTAATTAGGTTGTGGTAAGTTAAATTCAATATCACAGGGATTTAGTTTAGTATAGTCTTTTGTAGCTCTGTAAACCATTTCTAAACGCTGATAATTATCTAATAACGTACTTTTCTTTTTAAACGGACTATGAGGGGTTACTACAAACCAAACTTGGTCTAAATCACTATGTTCTGCTATGTGATTAGCAATAACTAAATGACCAATGTGAATGGGATTAAAAGATCCGAAAAACAATCCTACCTTCATGTGTTCTTGTTAAGAAGTTACAAAGTTTTTAACCAAATCTTCAGCTTCAACAAGAGCTTTATCTAAATAACGATTTTCAATAATAACATCAAATAAAGGCGCTGTGGCCAATTCGGCAGAGGCTTTAGAAATACGCATATTTATTTTATCGTCACTTTCAGTTTTACGTTTTTTAAGTCTTATTTTAAGCTCGTCAATACTGGGAGGTTTTACAAAAATAGCTAATGTTTCCTCAGGAAATTTTCGTTTAATACGTAAGCCTCCAGAAACATCAATATCAAAAATAACGTGTTTGCCTTTTGCCCAAATACGCTCGACTTCACTTTTTAAAGTACCATAAAAATTATCGCGATAGACTTCTTCCCACTCTAAAAACTCGTCATTTTTAATTTTGGTTTTAAATTCTTTAGCCGATAAAAAATAGTAATCTTTTCCGTGTACTTCTTCGCCCCGTCTTTCTCTCGATGTGGCTGAAATAGAAAATTCTAAATTTAACGCTTCAATGCCCAATAAATGTCTAACAATGGTTGTTTTACCAGAGCCAGAAGGTGCCGAAAACACGATTAGCTTTCCTTTAAAGTTAGGTTGTGTACTCAATTTTTATATTTTATTATGTCTTTTTTATAAGACATTTAATAGTTGTTCTTTAATTTTTTCTAGCTCGTCCTTCATTTGAACCACCAATTGTTGCATAGGTGCATAGTTACTTTTTGAACCAATGGTATTGATTTCTCTTCCTATTTCCTGACTAATAAATCCAAGTTTTTTACCATTAGAATCGGTTGAATTTAAGGCTTCAATAAAATAATCTAAATGATTTTTTAAACGCACTTTTTCTTCGGTAATATCAAATTTTTCGATGTAGTAAACCAATTCTTGTTCAAATCTGTTTTCATCATATTTTTCTTTTAACTCTTCAACCCCTTTTGTTAAACGCTCACGAACACCATCAATGCGTTCAGGGTCCATTGTTATGACTTTCTCCAATAAATCATCAATAATTTTAATGCGATTTTTAAAGTCTTTTTCAAGAACTTTCCCTTCGTCTAATCTGTAATTATTAATAAGTTCTATGGCAGAAATTATTTCATTTTGAATAGCTTTCCATTCGGTTTCATCAATTTCTTCACGCACAGTATTTAAGGCATCCGGAAACCGAACGGCCATTTTTAAAAGCTCAATCTCATCGCCATCAACTACTTTTTTTAACTGATTGATATATTGTTTTACAACAGGCTCATTTATTTGTGTTGAAGTATCCTCGGCAGTCATTTCAACATAAATAGAAAAATCTATTTTACCACGCTCTAATTTATCGGCTAGAAGCTTTCTTATGTCAAGTTCTTTTTCTCTGTAAATGGAAGGCATTCTAGCATTTAAATCTAAATTTTTACTGTTTAGAGATTTAAGTTCTATACTTATTTTTTTGGTAGGTAATTGTAAAACAGATTTGCCGTAGCCAGTCATTGAATATATCATACGCTTATATATAAAGTTATACAAAGGTAACTAAAACCTTAGGTTTTGAAAACACATAAAAAGTTCTTTTGAAATACAATAGGAATATTAAAAAGAAATGAAGGAAGTATTTTTAATGAAAAAAGGGAATATATGAACATATATTCCCTTTTCCCCACATAATCTGAGTTTTGGGATTTACCCGATTACAAGCCAAATTAACAAATTTTCTATGATACAAAATATGACTTTTGTTAGGTTTTCAACCTGAGAAAACAGCGATTTTAGTATAATGTATTTATATACAGAAAGTTAATATTTTTTAAGCCTTAATGGAGGCGTTAATTAATATTAAAAAACCTAAGTAGGAATCATAGTAACTATTATTTTTATTACATTAGTGTGTTACAACTAAACTATTTTTGTCTTGAAACAATTTAAAATCTTTTGTTTTTACGTTTTCTTATTAGTTTCAGTGACCCTTTTAGCTCAAGAGAGACCTCCAATACAAACCTATTCACCTAACGAATACGGTGCCGAAAATCAAAATTGGGGTATTTCACAATCTAAGGATAAATATATTTATGTTGCAAACAACAAAGGGCTACTAGAGTATAATGGCGCAAGGTGGAAGTTGTACAGTTTACCTAATCAAACGATTGTAAGATCTGTTAAAGTAATAGACGATTTAATTTATACAGGTTGTTACAGAGATTTTGGGTTTTGGAGACGCAATAACTTTGGTGTATTAACCTATGTTTCGTTAGCTAAAAAACTTAATATTTCGTTTTTAGAGGATGAAGAGGTTTGGAATATTATTTCTATTGATAATTTTATTGTATTTCAAACACTCAATAGGATTTACTTATATAACAAGGGGACTGAGACATATACCATAATAGATTCTGATACAACCATCAATAAAATTTTTAAAGTAAATCAAGGTGTTTATTTTCAGAAAGCTAAATACGGTGTTTATGAAATACACAATGGCAAGCCAAGATTAGTGTCTGATGACCCAATACTAAAAACAAATTTATTAGTAAACATTTTTAACCTTAACGGGGATATTTTGTTTGAAACAGAAGATAATGGTTTTTATATTTTAAAAAATAACGCTTTGGTTAGATGGAAAATTCCTGCAAACAATATTCTCTTAAACGATAGAATTTATTGTAGTACCCAATTAAAGGATCAAAGTTTTGTTTTAGGCAGTATTTCAAATGGTATTTTGCTAATTTCTGCTGATGGGAAAGTAAACTCTCAAATCAATCAAAATAATGGATTAAGTAATAATACCGTACTTTCTGTTTTTGAAGATTTTGATAGTAACATTTGGCTTGGACTAGAATATGGAATTAATTGCATAAATATAAAGTCGCCATTTAAAATATATAATGACGAAAAAGGCAAAATAGGATCTGTTAACACTTCTATTCTTTATAATAATAAGTTGTACATAGGAACCAATCAAGGCTTGTTTTATAAAGATGTCGATAAGGATTCTACATTTAAATTTATAAAAGGCACACAAGGCGCCACATGGTGCTTAACGGTTATTGATCAAAAACTTTTTTGTGGACATAATTCAGGAACTTTTATTATCAATGGAGATAAAGCGCGGTTAATATCAGATGTTTTAGGCACATGGGATATTAAACCGATAAGAGGCCATACTAATTTATTGATGCAAGGTAATTACAACGGCTTGTATATTTTAGAGAAGAAAAACGGAAATTGGCATTTTCGAAACAAATTAGATGGTTTTGACATATCGAGTAGGTATTATGAAATGCTTAATGAAACAGAAGTATTTGTAAGCCATGAATATAAAGGTGTTTTTAGAGTAAAATTAAATACTGACTACACTAAAGTGTTATCCGTTTCTAAAGATTCCTCTGCGCATAAAGGAACTACAACCAGTTTAATTAAATACAAGGATGATTTTTTATACACGGAACAGGATGGTGTTTTTAAATATAGCTCAGAAAGAAATAGATTTATAAAAGATTCTATTTTAAGCCAGTTATTTAATGAGCAAACCTATACATCTGGAAGATTGATTAATGATATTAAAGGAAATAAACTTTGGTCATTTTCTTTACATCAAATAAGTTACGTAACATCGAGTAAATTAAGTAATATTCCCAAAATAAATAATATTTCTTTACCAAGATCAATACGAAGAGATGTGTCTGGCTTCGAAAATATTTCATATTTATATAACAACAAATACTTATACGGAAATTCATCTGGTTATATTCTAATAGATTTAGACAAATTGCATAATGAATCTCATGCAGTTAAAATCAATTCTATTTCAAATAGTAATTTCAAAAGCGGTTTTAAATCTAATTATTTAGATCGTTCTGCTAAAGGAGACTTACAGAACAATCAAAATAATATCGAGTTTCATTATAGCGTACCCGAGTTTAACAAATATCTGGTTACAGAATACCAATATAAATTAGAAGGCATTTATAACCAATGGAGTAATTGGTCTCCTAAACCTAGTGAAGTATTTGAGAATTTACCTTACGGAGATTACACGTTTTTAGTTCGTGCCAGAGTAGGTAATACGCTTTCTAGTAATACTGAAAGTTATAGCTTTAAAGTTGAAAGGCCCTGGCTATTATCAAATAAGATGATTGCTGTTTATATCATTCTGTTTTTATTGTTGTCATTAGTCATTCATAACATGTATAAGCGTTATTACAGAAAGCAACGAGAAAAACTATTGTACAAAACTCAAAAAGAGCTTGAATTAAAAGAACTTGAAAACAAACAACAATTAATGCGCTTTAACAATGAAAAGTTGAAACAAGATATTGAAAATAAAAATAGGGAATTGGGAATTTCGACCATGAGTTTAATTAAGAAAAATGAATTTTTAAACAATTTAAAAACTGAACTAAAAAAAGCAGATGACATTAAAAAGATTAGACGAATTGTTAAAATCATTGATAAAAACTTAAATAATACAGATGATTGGAATTTATTTGAGGAGGCCTTTAATAATGTCGATAAAGATTTCCTTAGAAAGGTAAAAAGCGAGCATCCTACGCTTACATCCAATGATTTAAGATTGTGCGCTTATCTCAGGCTAAATTTGTCTTCAAAAGAAATTGCCCCTTTATTAAATATATCTACTAGAAGTGTCGAAGTTAAGCGGTATCGTTTGCGTAAAAAAATGGGATTATCTCATGAATCGGGCTTAACAGACTATATTTTAAATATTTAAACGACACAACACAAGCGGTTTTTACCTATACATTACCACAACATTACTCTTTTTAAAGACTTTTTTACTAAAAATTAATTTCTCAATAATCCCTTGCTATTATTAATACTTTCTTAATATAATAAGGTTTTTTTGTTATGTATGTTTTTTGTTGAGGTGTTTTTTATCAAGTTGATAATGATAAAACATATATTTATCTTTATCTAATTGGGGCAAAATCAGCTATTAAGAAAATATTCTTGAAATACCTTGTTTTCAGACAAGACACTAGATGTTTATTCCAATTAGTAAAAACTAACTTAAATTAAATAAAACTATGAAAAACAATCTTCTTAGATTAATGCTTTTCTTATTTACAATTACCTCTATAGCTCAGGTTGATAAGGTTAAAGTACTGAGTAACGAAGAGGGCATGAAATTAGTTGTTAATGGAAAAGATTTCATGATCAATGGTATGAACTGGGATTATATTCCAATTGGAACAAATACAGTGAATGCTGACTTCTGGAATAAGTCTGATGATATCATTAAAGCAGCGCTCGACAATGAAATGTCTCTTCTAAAGAACATGAATGTTAATGCCGTACGTATGTATACAGGAGTTCCAGCAAGATGGATTAAGTATATCTACGAAAACTATGGTATTTATACCATGCTTAACCATTCTTTTGGACGTTATGGATTAACATTAGACGGTGTGTGGACGCCAATTACCCATTATGATGATGCTAAAACACGAGAGTATCTTCTTTCAGAAGTTGACAAGCTAGTTAAAGAATACAAAAATACTCCTGGTTTATTGTTGTACTTACTTGGTAATGAAAACAATTATGGTCTTTTTTGGCAAGGTGCAGAAACGGAAGATTTTCCAGACGATGAAGAAGAAAAAAAGTTTATTGGAGAATCTCGCGGAAGACCAATGTATAAACTTATGAATGAGGCCGCAAAAAAAATGAAGGCTCTAGATACATCGCACCCCGTTGCCATATGTAACGGAGATGTTTTATTTATAGATATCATTGCAGAAGAATGTAAAGATGTCGATATATATGGTGTGAATTCTTATCGTGGTGTTTCATTTGGAGATATTTTTCAAGTTGTAAAAGACAAACTAAATAAACCTATTATGTTTACAGAGTTTGGCGCCGATGCTTATAATGCTATAGAAGATAAAGAAGATCAAAAAATGCAAGCCTATTATGATTTAGGAAATTGGAAAGAAATTTATGAAAATGCTGCTGGATTGGGAAAAGCAAATAACTCCTTGGGAGGTTTTACATTTCAGTTTAGTGATGGTTGGTGGAAACATGGTTTCGACAAAAGAGAAGGTGCCGATTTCCATGATACGACTGCGTCCTGGTCTAATGGAGGTTATGGTCAAGATTATAAGGTTGGTGAAAACAATATGAACGAAGAGTGGTTTGGTATATGTGCCAAAGGCCCAACGAGTAATAGAGGTCTTTACGATTTATATCCACGTGCTGCCTACTATGCCTTAAAAGAAGCACACCAATTAAATCCGTATGCAGATGGTGTTACACTAGACTTTGTTGACAATTATTTTGATAACATTCATTTAATGGATGCTGTTTTAAAAGCTAGAGGAGATAAAGCAGCTTTAAAAGCAGATGGTTTCGATAAAATAAAGCTAAGTAATTTTAGAGCAGAATTTACAACATTTAATACGGGAGGAAGCTTAATAACAACACCAAAAACTGAGAATCAAGATGTAGAAACGTATCCGAATAAATTAGGCTTCGATCACATGCAGTCTTATTTTATTGGTGTAGAAGCAAATCCAGCTTCCAACATGCGAGCCGAAGTTAACTTTAATGTTCTTGGTAACGTAGCACAAAATCCTATTGATGAGATTTTTTACGAAAATGTTGGTCGTCCAATTACAGTTACCAATGCAAACGGTGAAGATATTGTTATTACCGATAATAACCGGGTACGTGTTTACAACGCAGAATATGAGTGGAAAACTAAAGTTGCAGATGTAAGAGGTTTTTATAGAACAGGACATTACCATTGGGGATACGAAGGAGATTTCTTTGGTTTATATCCAGAAGCTAATTATGGTCCTAATCTAGATATTTATAATGGTGAGATATTAGGAATGGAGATTGACGGAAAAGGCACTTTAGAAGGTCTTAAGGCAGCATTTGGACCACAATTATGGTGGGGAGCAAATCCAACCGTTCTTTTAAAGTATAGAACTAATTTTAAACATTGGGATATTACTGGTATTTATCATAGAGATTTAGATACAGGTTTAAATTTCGACGCAAACGGACAACGAATTCTTGATGCCAATCAGGTTCGTAGTGGTGTAATACCGCCATGGCCTACAGAACGCGCTACCGTAGTTCTAGAAAGAAAGTTTGGAGCTTTCGGTATTGCTTTAGGTGGTATTTGGGGAGGTAGCCCATTAAATGGAAGTACGTTTCAAGACGTAACTGGCGAATCAGGAAACTATGTGGTGTATCAAGATAAAATAAACTCAGATGATAACTGGGGTGGAAAAGCCAAAATAACCTATCAAAAAGGTAGGTTTAACTGGTATGCACAGACTGCTTATATGGGCTTAGTAGCCAATGGAGGTGCCGATGCAACAATGACATTTACTGGCTGGAAGCTAAAAGATTCTGGAAGCGGAAACCAAACAAATGTACTTTCTGGTTTTACTTACAACATAGGCAATTGGCAAATTGCACCAAACTTTCTTTGGCAGAAACCTCTAGTGGCTCCTATGCCAAATGATGTGAATGCTCCTGGAAGATTAAGAAACTTTATTGACGATCCATTTGCTGTAAGAGGTAATAGAGAGACTACAGCAGGCGAATTACTTTTAACGTTCGATCCAACACCTGGATCTTATTTTTACGATTGGGACAGTGACCGTTCAGAGGATGCTAAACTTGCCTTTAATCTTGGTTTTGTGTATCGTCATCATCCAACAGCGCAAGATGCAGCCATAGGATTTTTAGCGAATCGTACATTTTTTGCGTTTCCAAAATCTGCTCCTGCACAAGATCTTTGGGAAGTAAGCTCTCGAATCGTCTCTAAAGTAAATAGAGATTTAGGACTTATAGCAAACCTTTATGGAGGTAACGCTCAGGCCAACGGTGATAGTGATAGAACCATAAAACGTTTTGGTGGAGACATTAGAATGATTTATAACAAATGGAAAATAGAATACGGTTTTAAAGTTAATGATTGGGGTCCTTTTGATTACCATCGCGATTTTAACCTTACGTTCCCAGTTCAAAACATGATTGATATTTCAACATCAATAGGAAAACCAGATTGGTTCATTTTGCCAGACACTAAGATTGGTATCCGCGGAACGTGGAGGTCTTTAGATAAAAATTCACCTAGGTATTTACCAAATCAAGTACCACCAAACACATTTCCTGCAATACCTCCAATAAGTTCAGTTGGATTTGGTAACGGAAGTGAATGGGAGATTAGAACGTATATACATATCAATATTGGTAAATAAAATAAGATGAAAATGAAAAACATAAAATTTACATATACAAAAATGACATTTGTTCTAGGTCTCATTTTTACAATAGTAGTGAGTTGTGATCGAGAACTTTCAGATGAAGCGGTATTTGCGACTTTTCCAAATACGGCAGAAATATTTATTGATGCTCCAATTGGTATGGGAACCACTTTTTATTTCCCTTTTGGACCAGATCAAGGTAACCCAATTGGATCTAAGTTAGATGCTTGGTCGGTTGATAAGGAAGTTAGTTATGAAGGGTCAGCATCTATGAGAATTGATGTTCCAAATGGTAACGATCTTGATGGAAATTATGCAGGAGCGATTTTTATAATAGATGGAGAAACATCGGGGAGAAATTTAACAGGCTATAATGCATTGACATTTTGGGGAAAAGCAACACAAGCGGCTACCATTAATCAGATTGGTTTCGGACAAGACACGTATAGTACTTTAAGAACTGATATTGATTTTACAACAAATTGGAAAAAATATATTATTCCTATTCCTGATGCGTCTAAGCTTTTAAGAGAGCGTGGTATGTTAACATATGCTACTGGAGGTGTTAATGGGTTAGGTTTTACCTTTTGGATAGATGAAGTAAAATTTGAAAAATTAGGGTCGGTTTCCCAGCCAAGACCTATTATCCTAGATGGGGAAGATGTGGCAGTTCAAACATTTACGGGAAGTGAAATTGATTTAGCAGCATCTGGGTTAAAGCCAAAATATAATGTAGACGGTAAAGATATAGTAGTTGTTGCGGCACCTAGTTATTTTAGCTTTATATCATCTAATACCGATGTTGCAATTGTAGATGAGCGAGGAGTGATTAGTATTATTGGAGAAGGCACCGCAGAAGTAACAGCAGAACTCGCTGGAATTAAAGCACAGGGTTTACTAACTATAACCTCTAGTGGCGCGTTAAATCCCGCTCCAGTGCCAACACGACTAGCAGCCAATGTCAGGTCAATTTTTAGCGACGCCTATATACCTGCTACTACTAGTAATTTTAGTCCAGGTTTTGGGGGTTCAACAACACAAACAACGGAATTAGGTTCTGTTGGTGCAAAGGTACTGTCATATACAAATAATAATTTTACCGGTATTATTTTCGATAGCACAATAGACGCATCAACTTTAACACATTTACATATTGATATATATACTGAAAATGCAGGTACTAATGTTAATATACAAATAAGGGATGTTGGAGCCAATGGCGAAATTGAAACTGATGTTAATACCGGTAATCCTATAGGGGATGATAAAGATAAAAGATTTGATGCCAATGGGTTGGCAGTTGGGTCTTGGACATCCATAGATATTCCTTTGGATCAAGGTCTTGCAACTCAAAAAAACAACTTGGGAGCTATTATTTTAGCAGGTGGTCCAGACTTCATACTCGATAACATATACTTCTACAAGGAATAAAATAGATACTATAAAATTCAAAAAATAAAAAGATGAACAAAACAAAAACATATAAAATAAAGAAACAATCTTTACTGTTTATGTCTTTTCTATTGGTAGCAGTTTTAGTTATCTATAGCTGTGAAACAGATGAAAAACAAACAGTGGCAACGTTTAATAATCTTGTAATTGCAGATGAGTTTGACGTTGATGGCGTTCCAAATCCAGCTATTTGGGGTTATGATGCAGGTACGGGCGATAATGGTTGGGGAAATCAAGAGTTACAGTTTTATACAGATCGTTCAGAAAATGTAACAGTTCGAAACGGAATGTTGCTCATTACCGCTCAGAAAGAAAATTATCAAAATTCAACTTATACCTCTGCAAGACTTTCTACCAAAGGATTGTTTGAGCAGCAATATGGACGTTTCGAAGCACGAATAAAAGTTCCGTCAGGTTCTGGTTTATGGCCTGCCTTTTGGATGTTAGGAGCCGATAGTGACCAAGTTGTTTGGCCACAAGTTGGGGAGATTGACATCATGGAATATAGAAGACAAGAGCCAACCAAAATTAGTGGAACGGTTCATGGCCCTGGATACTCTGGATTAACAAATCCTCAAGGTCAAATCACTAAAAGTTATGATTTAGAGGAACGACTAGATGAGGGATTTCACATATTTGGTATTGAATGGGGTCCAGACTATATTAACTACTATGTAGACGATGTGTTATATAATCAAATAACACCAGCCGATCTTAAAGTAACGCCGGCTAATTCAACTGGAGAGTTAGGCGAATGGGTGTTTAATAAACCATTTTATATTATACTTAATTTAGCTGTTGGCGGGACTTTTCCAGGAAATCCAGACAGCGACGAAATATTTCCACAAACAATGCTTGTAGACTATGTAAGAGTATATAAAAGCAATAACAACTAACAGAAAAACTATGAAAAAATTAATTAAAAGATTCAAACAAATATCAA
>TARA_R110002050_G_scaffold149358_4_pt1 | contig 14954 bp, 13 predicted proteins | sample TARA_R110002050 | Tara Oceans TARA_R110002050 (sample SAMEA4396988) | marine metagenome | biome: Polar Biome; feature: [DCM] deep chlorophyll maximum layer (ENVO:01000326); material: water (ENVO:00002006), including particulate matter (ENVO:01000060) such as... | depth 25 m
TGACCCCACTGTGCATGCATTTCTCAGTAGTATTTCCAATATAATCCAAGAGCTCTTCTTTCTCCAACAAAGGCAACTTGGCCGTTTGATCATGCATAACATTGTATCTCATTTGCATTCCGGGAGATATGGCACCACCTAAATATTCATCAAAATCATTCAACATATCATAGGTAATACATGTTCCTGCATCTATTATTAAATTATTTTGGTGCGGATTAAAATAAAAAGCGGCCGTTGCAAGAGCCAAACGATCAACACCAAGAGTTTGAGGAGAGGCATAAGAGTTCTTAAACGGCACTTTTGAGGCATTCGAAAGCTCATGCACCTCGCAAAAAATAGCCAGAACCTTCATTTGTTCCTTAGAAAGTGCCCCAACACTAGAAATAATTGCAGATTCAATTTTCGGATAACTTTTGAAAATTATCTTTACTGCCGCTACAAAATCAGAGGTAGCAACAGACTCTAAATGAATGATTTCCGTCTTTTTAAATATTGCCAACTTTACACTAGTATTACCGGCATCAATGATTAAATTCATGTTACAAAGATTATAAATTAAAAAAACAATTCGCTTTTTTTATGAATTAGTTTGTAAATCCTAAAATTGAAATTATATTTGCAGCCGCTTATAGCGACATGGTGCCTTAGCTCAGTTGGTAGAGCAATGGACTGAAAATCCATGTGTCCCTGGTTCGATTCCTGGAGGCACCACAATAAATCCTTACTTAAACGGTAAGGATTTTTTTGTTTTAATACCTATCTTCATTTGATATACAAGAAAAGATTTTGATACAAATTAGTGAAGACAGCTCTTATAATTCTTTAGAAAACTATCTAACAAATAAACATTGGATAGAAGAAAATGAACGAATCACCAAGATCACCAAGGCTGGTGAAGGCAATATGAATGTGGTACTTCGTGTAACTACTGACATAAGCTCTATAGTTATAAAACAATCTAGACCATTCGTTCAGAAATACCAAGACATACCGGCCCCTGTAGAAAGAATTGTAGTCGAAAATTATTTCTACGAAGCAATTGGTAGCGGAGTCATCAAAGAAAATACTCCCACTATTATAGGATTTGACCCTGAATCTTACATTTTAGCGATGGAGGATATAGGTGATTGTGATGATATGAATTTAATTTATCACGAACGCACTATCAATACTGATCATTTTGAAAAACTTATTACCATAATCCATCAAATTCACAATACTGCGACAAAAAGCGATTTTCCTGCCAATATGAAAATGAGAGAGCTTAACCACCAGCATATTTTTGTTCTGCCTTTTCTTACGGATAACGGTTTCTCCTTAGACGATATTCAAATAGGGCTACAAGAACTATCGATGCCTTTTAAAGAAAATGAAGACCTTAAAAAGCAGGTATCCCTAATTGGCGAAAAATATTTATCGAAAGGAAATACGCTTTTACATGGAGATTACTATCCAGGAAGTTGGATGTCGAAAAATGACCATCTTTATATTATTGACCCAGAATTTGGGTTTATTGGTTTTCCCGAATTTGATCTTGGGGTAATGGCGGGGCACTTAATAATGGCAACTAACGACACCTCTTATATTGAAAAAATTGAAAAAACATATCCTACCGTTTTAGATTCAGAACTATTAAAAAAAATCACGGGCATTGAAATTATGCGAAGATTAATAGGTTTGGCACAATTACCCTTAAGCAGAACACTAGTCGAAAAAGAACAGTTATTACTCATGAGCAAAAACATGATACTATCATGAAATATGTATCTCTCCTTATCTTAGTTTGTATTGTTGGATGCAAAAATGAAAATAAAAAATTTGATATCCCCTCTCCAACCAACAGTACGTATGCTAGTGAAAAATTACAATTAGCAGATTCTGTTTATTATGACAAAGTGTTAGGTGCACTGGTAGGTTCGGCAATTGGTGATGCCATGGGAGCTTCTACAGAGATGTGGCACAGAAAGGATATTCAGCTTAGTTATGGATATATAAATGGATTAACACCTGCGGTACGAGAACAATCTCCCGAAGGAACTTGGGAGCATAATTTATTATCTGGAGCAACAACTGATGATACCCGTTGGAAAAGCTTGATGGTACATTATTTTAAAGCCAATAACAACACCATATCTCCAGATAATTTCGCACAGTACATCATCGAATATTACACCAGCCTAACAAAAGCATTAGCCAATAAAGATATTCAAACAAGTACGGATGCACTCGACACAAAAATTGAAAAAATAGATTGGATCAAGGAATGGGCAAGAGTGTCAATGGCCTACAAAAAAGACAACAATGCATATTTGCAAGCCCTAAACCGATTCTATGGTGGAGAAATGTCGTGCGCCGGACAATTATACACCCCAATGATCGGACTCATATCCAAATCCCCACTAGAGGCTTACCAAAAAGCATATGACTTAAGTCTTTTTGATATTGGCTACGCCAAAGATATTTCAGCTTTGGTTTCAACCATGACGCATATGGCATTGCGAACGGAAGATTTAGACTCGATAATGAACGCTTCTAAATTCATAGATCCTATTGGGTATGCAGATAGTAGATTAGTAGGTCGTATACCTACGGTAATTTTAGATGGTACGCAAAAAAACGTTCGACGCATAAACCAACTTGTTTTAATTGATTCTCTATTTCTAAAGGACTCTCTTATATTTAAAATACCTAAGGGATTTATTGGCTCAAAAAAAGATTGGGTACGTCAAGAAATGCTTTATCAAATATTGGAAAAGGATAAGCGCGGCATTGCATTACATTCCGCAGAAATTTGGCAAATACTAGTAACAGGCCTTGAATTTGGAAAAGGTGATTTTGTAAAAACGATGCAATTCATAATCAATTATGGTCGTGATAATGACACCGTTGCAGCAGTAGCCGGTATGATTTTAGGCGCGAAATTAGGCTATAAAGCACTTCCAAAAGAATTACGAGAAAAAGTACTTAAAGTCAATAAGGGAAATTTAGGCATAGACCTAGAAACTTTAGCAAAAGAAATGACGCAACAATAGGTCTAATCCCAAATACGCTGCATCTTACGCTCACTGAAATCGTTTATTTTCAATTCACCAATTGAATTATTCTCAAGGGTCAAAGCGGTATAGAACTGATTTGGAAATATTTGATTGGTCATCACATACTGCCCTCCGTTAATAAAAAGCTCTATAGAAGAATGATCTAAAAATATTCTTACCTCAATAGCTTCTTCTGGTAAATTCGACATATCCATCTTTTGCAAACCCCCAACAAATTTTTCACTAAAATCGGTTTTACCTGATTTCTCACGGTTAAAAACCACCATTTTGTTTTTTCTATCAATTCCTATTTCCAAGCTATCACCAACTTCGTTACTTAAATACATTTTCATATCAGGATTCTTGACCGTTAATCTAATTTCAGATTGATTACCATATTTCAACGGAATGACTTTCTTCTGATTATCCATTAACTGAAATTGAGTTACTGAATTAACTTTATCTTCTACTCCTTTCATATTGTCTAAGGGATAATTCACCAAGAAAATCTCATCTTCAATTTCACGTAATGTTAATTTTCTAGGCACTGTCATAGCACTTCGCCATTTTTCGGTTGGCGTATCTCTCGCATAATCCCAGTTACTCATCCACCCAATAAATATTCTTTCATTGTTCGGGGTATCGTTATAGGTAACTCCTGCATAATTATCTCTTCCTAAATCTATCCATCGAGATTCCGTTTGATCTGTTGTAAAAGTTGTTCCATCAAAATCACCAATAAAATATTGTGTACCACTACCTCCGTTCGGCGCACCTGGGTTAATACTTATTAAAAGCACCCATTTCTCTTTATCAGTTCCTTCAATTTTTAAAGGAAATAAATCAGGACATTCCCATACGCCCCCATGAGCGCCTCTATCTTTTCCAAACTCAGATACTTTTTCCCATTCCTTTAGATTCATTGAGTCCCATATTTGCAAATGGTCTCCCGCAACTAAAAGCATGGTCCAGTTTTGCTCTTTATCGTTCCAAAAAACTTTAGGATCCCGAAAATCCTTTATCCCATCATTACCGATAACAGGATTACCTTCATACTTCGTCCAACTATCTCCATCATCTAAACTGTATGCAATTCCTTGAGTTTGAAAATCCTTTTTACCAGACCGTTCTCCTTCCATGTTATGATACGTGAAAATCGCAACCATTGCCGGTTTTTCTATTGTACCGAAACCAGATGTATTTTCTTTATCGATTACGGCACTACCCGAAAAAATTAATCCGTTCTCATCAGGATAAAGTGCGATGGGCTTATGCTTCCATTTAATCAAATCTTCACTTACCGCATGACCCCAATGCATAGGGCCCCAAACAGTACTATCTGGATAATACTGATAGAACAAATGATATTTTCCGTTGGTATAAACAAGTCCGTTAGGATCATTCATCCATTTTTCTTCTGGGGTAAAATGAAACTGCGGCCGATATAATTCCGTATAATAGTCAGATGGTTCCGGTTCTGTGGTGTTTTCTTGAATTTTCACATCCTGTTTACAGCTAAAACCGAACATGATAAACATGACTAACACCGATTTAAAAAATACTTTTTGCAAAACTTTAACCATAAACTCGAATTTAAAACTATAACCCTTGGAAACTAAAAATAGTACCTTTGTAGCCATGAAGTTAATCAAATATCTGCAGGTTTTCAGTTTACTTTTCCTCATGTTCTTTTCAAACGTTGTAGTTGGGCAAGATGATATTGATCGCGCTTTAAAAACCTGGAACAAAGAAAGTATACCCTATATCTATCCTGAAAGTTTATCTATGTCAGATTCAATTCTGTTTTTAGATACTCGAGAAAAGGAAGAGTTTGATGTTAGCCATTTAAAGAATGCAATTTGGGTAGGTTATAAAGATTTTGACGAACAAAATATTCTTGAAATTATCCCTAACACTTCTCAACCCATTATAGTTTATTGCTCTATTGGTGTGCGTTCAGAAAATATTGGAGAAAAGTTGAAGAAGCTTGGTTACACCAAAGTACTTAATTTACACGGTGGTATTTTTGAATGGAAAAATAAAGGTGGCGAAGTATTTAACGACAAAGAAATAGCGACAGATAGTGTTCATTCGTTTAGCAAGCATTGGGGCAAGCTTTTACATGAAGGAATAAAGGTTTATTAGTTAGTACAAACAATAAAATTTAAATTGGGAATAATACAAGACAACAAAGCTGAGCGAGATGAAAAGGTAATTGATTTTACACTGGCAAGCTCTAATAATTTACTGTTGATTTTCACCAGAAATCCTGAGCTGGGTAAAGGAAAAAGGCGATTGGCGGCAACGGTTGGCGACGAGTCGGCCTTGAATATTTATCAATTTCTACTCAACCATACCGTTAAAATCACCCGTAATTTGTATGCTGAAAAGCTCGTATATTACTCTGAAGAGATTTGGGAGAATGATATTTGGGACAACAAACATTTTGGCAAGAAACTACAAAATGGTAACGATTTGGGCGCTCGTATGGCGAATGCTTTTCAAGAGGGATTTCAAAGCGATTATCAAAAAATCATAGTAATTGGCAGTGATATGTTCGATTTATCGCAGGAAGATATAGAACAAGCATTTAAAGCACTTGAATCTAATGATTTTGTAGTTGGGCCAGCAGAAGATGGGGGCTATTATTTACTTGGGATGAAAAATTATATACCGGAACTTTTCACAAACAAAGATTGGGGCACCGAAACGGTTTTAAAGGATACCCTTGCCGACCTTAAAGACAAGAAAACTGCTCTTTTAGAAACAAGAAACGACGTAGATTATTACGAGGACATAAAGGATATTGAAGCTTTTCAACCCTTTTTAAAACATATAAATTCATGATTAAAGAACAATTATTAGAATCTGTAGCATACCTTAAAAACAAAGGTTTTGACCAACCTGAAATAGGAATCGTATTAGGTACTGGATTAGGAAAATTGGTAGATAGCATCGAAGACCCTATAGATGCCCATTACAACCATATTCCATTTTTTCCTTTAGCAACCGTAGAGTTTCATACGGGTAAATTGGTATATGGCACCATTTCTGGCAAGAAAGTAGTGGTTATGCAAGGCCGATTTCATTTATATGAAGGCTATGATTTTTTAGATGTTACATACCCAATACGTGTTATGCATATGTTGGGCATTACCAAACTTTTCATTTCAAATGCAGCTGGTGCAGTTAACCTAAACTTCAAAAAAGGTGATATGATGTTGATCGAAGATCACATTAATCTGCAAGGTGGATCGCCATTGGCGTTTAAGAATGTAGGTGAGTATGGAGAGCGTTTTGCAGACATGTCTGAACCTTACGATTTAGACATGCGAAATAAATTATTAGCTATCGCCAAAGCCAACGATATTTCATTAAAAACCGGAGTCTATGCTTCGGTCGTAGGCCCCCAACTTGAAACGAAGGCAGAGTATAGAATGATTAAGCTAATAGGCGCAGACGCCGTTGGCATGAGTACCGTACCAGAAGTAATCGTAGCCAACCATTTATCGCTTCCTATTGTAGCTGTTTCAGTTTTAACCGACGAATGTGACCCAGATAATCTTAAGCCTGTAGACATTAGTGAAATTATTACCATAGCTGAAAAAACAGAACCTAAAATGGTAAAATTATTTCAAGAATTGATAAAGCAACTGTAAGTTAGGTCGTCATTTTACTACCATAAGAAAGCAAATAGGTGTTTATGAGCAGTTATCAGCCCACAATTAGTATCATTATTCCAGTATTGAACGAGGCCGATTATATCAAGAAGGTACTTTTCGCCATTTCAAAAAATGCGGGTTCTAATCTCATTAAAGAAATACTGGTCGTTGATGGCGGCAGCAGCGACGAAACAACTTCTATTGCGCGTGATTATGGTGCTATCGTAATTAATAGCAAAAAAGGGAGGGCAGCTCAAATGAATGTCGGTGCTGCAATAGCAACTGGAGAAATTCTTTATTTTTTACATGTAGATTCCTTACCACCAAAACACTTTGACTTGGCTATATTTAAAGCTTTTGAAGAAGGTCATGAAGTAGGTTGTTTTCAAATGCGCTTTAATAGTGACAGTAATTTTTTGAAGTTTTTTGCTTGGTGCACAAAAATCAACCATCAGATCTGTCGGGGCGGAGACCAATCTCTGTTTATCACCAACAAACTATTTCATGAGAATAACGGTTTTAATGAAAACTATATCATATATGAGGATAATGAGTTTATTGGCCGCATGTATAAATTAAAACCTTTCAAAATAATACCCGCAGCAGTAACAACCTCTGCTCGCCGCTATGAGGAATGTGGAATGTGGATGCTACAATGGCATTTCGGAATGATTCATTTTAAATATTATCTAGGGGCAAAACCCCAAGAATTACATCAATACTATTTGAAACATATTGCCATATAAATTTTATTCCTCTTCAAAATCTAACAACACCCCTTCACTAATCCATTTTGCCAATGCTTGGCGATTATCTGGATCGACGATTCTAACTTGATCCTTAGCATTACGAATATTACCGATTTCAATAAACGTCATTGCAGGGTGCGTTTTCTTAACCAAATAAAGCGAGGTTCTATCTTCAAAAGTACCTGCATAACTTCTATTGGGTTGATATTTTTTATACTTGGCATCGAAAGTAGTATGAATACTTTCTGCCAACTTTTTACCATTCTTACTATTTTCATGATAATAGAAAAACACATCTATATTTTGCCCCACACTTCTACTATCAACATGTGTAACTATTAAACGCTGATACCTACCCTTATTCGACCTGTAAAGGTCATTAACGATTTCTACCCGCTGTTTTAATCGTGCCACTTGGTTTAAAGGAATCGTTTTATTTGGATAGGCAACTTCATCATGGTCAATTTCAAGAACACGCTCATCTCTAATTCCGTCGTTCTGATCTTGTATAATAATATAAACCATTGCCCCATGAGCTAATAATTCTTTCGCCAAACGTAATGTAATATCATAGGCATATTCATCTTCCGATATAGTTTTACCTGCATAAACACCCATTGCACCAGGATCAGGACCACCATGACCAGAAACCAAATAATACACATTCCCATTTAGTCGTTCACTTTTGGCTATTACCGTCTTATGCTTATCACCGAAAATAGCAAAAGAAGCACTCTCTAACTTTTTAACATCAGTAGATTGTTTTTGTAACGAGTCTACTACTGGTACCTTTTCTAATTCGAACTTCGGAATCACATAGGTTTTACCAGCGATAAGATGCACACTATCTCTTAAATCATGATTATTCAATGCTATGAATTCATCAAAAATTTCATAAGGATTAACCCCTTGCTTTCTTAAAAGGGAAAGAATACCATCGCCAGGTTGGGCCGTTACTGTTTTCAACGATTCTTGACCAATTGTGACTTGAGTAATAAATACCAATAAAATTAAATACCTAAACATATGACAAGGGAAACAAAGTTTGTGCCATCTTTCGAAACAACTAACGGCCTGCAAAATTGAAACTATTCACCGTACTTTTTATAATTATCGCTGATTATTTTTAACGATGGTTTATTCTGAGGTGTAAATCTGTTATCATTTAAACCACCGGCCGCACCATGGTTTGGAAACCATTTCCAAACATAACCACCTGCAAACCATTTTTCTCCCCAAAACTCAGAGAAAATAGCTTCTTTACAATTCGCTTGAGATACCATATTAGGCCTTTCTTCAGTACGATCTACAAGCCAGGGTTTCTTAGCAGAATAGTCCATGCTTCTATATCCATATTCCGTGAAAAGAATTGGTTTTTGATTTTGATTTGACAACGCTGAAATCTTAGATTTCCAAGGTTGCCAACCGACTACAAGCTCATCAACTGATGGTGTTTTTGATTCTGATAACGGAAAATAGGCATCTACACCTATATAATCCAGTTGCTGCCAAAAGGGTACTCGGTCAAACTCATCCCAGTTCGCTGCATAGGTAAGTTTCCCCTTATATACTTGCCGTATTTCAGAAATTAATCCATTCCAATACGCTGGTCTATTATTCACAAATTGCTCTAATTCGGTACCTATACAAAACACATCAACTTTACTATCCTCCGCTAATTGAGCGAAAGTCATGATAAATTCACAGTATGATTCTTCTAATTGCTTCCAATGGTCTTCGCTATCCATTTTCAGAACTCCGGTAAAAACACCTTTAGAAATCCAGATTTGTGGCTTTATCATTACCGAAAGACCATTTTCATGTAGCATATCTATATATTGTTTTGCTCCGCTCTTCGTTTCACCAAACCATTGTCGTTCGGTATTGAATGTAATTTGCGGATTATTCACTTCTCTGATGAATCCAAAAGGCATTACAGCAGCACTATTTGCATTTACCTGCACTATAGCTTCCACTTGCTCTTGAACCACCTTTTCCCTCGAGGCAACAAAGCTCACCCCATTAATTTTCTTATTTACCTGGCCAAAACAAGAAAACGGAATGGCGAATAAAAATAAAAGACTTAATTTTTTCATTTTTAAATTCCTTAGTCCCCTAAAATTATATTATTTACAGCATGTTGCAATAGGGTACACACATAACTATATGTTAAGAAATACCAGCTAATCGTTAACCATCAATTGCCTATACAAGAAGTAATTCAACTATTTGGAATTTAAGGTCCAGTCGTATGGGTAAAAGCCAAATTCGACAGAAGCTGGTAATTTTGAAGTTTTAAATTTATTGATGAATGCAACTATACCCCCTGCCCTTTCGAAATCATCTTTATACCATTCAAAGATTTGCGAAACACTGACTTTATTACCCTCTACCCTAATAAAACTAGGATTGTTCATTGCTAAAACTGTTTGTCGTTGTAATTGAGTTTCGAACTTTTTTGGAATATACGCTTCATTTATTATCGGCGGACAACCTAATCCTGCACACACCAACACAAAATGAAATCGTGGTTCATTCGGAAATTTTGCCCGTAACAATTCATTTTCAATACCATTTAAAGTTATCATTTTACCACCGACACTATGTTTAGTTTTATCGAAAAATCCATCAACATCCAAGGGTGATTTTAATGGGTAGTTTTTAACGATACCATCTATCACAATAAGATTATAAGCATTGACCCAAAAGGTTTGGTAGTTCATAGGGTCTGATTCTGACACAGAAATATCCTTTGCTAAATCTAAAATAGTTTTCAAAGCTTCTGGATTTTCTTTAATCCCATTATACTTAACCCGACCATCTACGATATTAGCTTTTAAAAAACTATCGGTTCCGTTAAAAAACGTATTCAATTCTTGCGCTGATGAACCGGTCACAATCAATAAGAAAAATAGTATTTGTATGATATGTCGTTTCATGAAACTTTAAAATTAGTATTGATATCGAGTTGATTTAAGTCGTGCTTTGAATCACAACCATACACTTAAATTTATTTCATATACTTTTTTAATAAACTTCAATTAAACAATACACTGATTATGTGATTACCAATAACCCGTTTAAAGATGATTAAAACGTAAAATACGTTAAAAAAAGCTACTGTCACATCATGTGTTTATAATCTTTCTAAATAAAAATGTAGCTGTTAAGTTATTACCTTTAATACCGACACAAGGACCAACAAAAGCATTATATGAATCATATTGTAATTATAGGCAATGGCATTTCTGGGGTTACTTTAGCCAGACATGTGCGAAAGCTATCAGAAAATAAAATCACCATTATATCTGCAGAAAGCGATTATTTTTTCTCCCGTACCGCATTGATGTATGTCTACATGGGCCATATGAAATTTGAACATACTCAGCCATATGAAAATTGGTTTTGGAAAAAAAACAGAATCGATTTAGTTAATGGCTTTGTAGAAAAAGTAGCAACTGATTCAAAAAAACTAATTCTAAAAGATGGCTCTACCATTACTTATGATAAGCTGGTAATTGCAACAGGATCAAAACCGAATAAATTTGGCTGGCCAGGTCAAGATTTAAAAGGTGTTCAAGGACTTTATTCAAAACAAGACCTAGAATTACTTGAAAAAAATGCTCCTAATGATGAGGTTTGTAACCGAGCTGTTATTGTTGGGGGTGGACTCATTGGTATTGAAATGGCAGAAATGCTTCGTTCTCGAAAAATACCGGTAACATTTCTTGTACGTGAAAAAAGTTTTTGGAACGGAGTCTTACCATCAGGAGAATCTGCTATGATTAACGAGCACATTTTAGAACATCATATCGATTTACGTTTAGACACCAATCTAGAAGAAATTATATCTGATCAAAACGGAAGAGCAAGAGCTGTAGTAACTGATAAAGGCGAAACAATAAAATGTAATGTTGTAGGGTTAACCGCTGGCGTCTCTCCTAATATTGATTTTCTAAAAAAATCTGGCATCGAATTAGGAAGAGGCGTAAAAGTCAACCGATTTTTAGAGACTAACGCCAAAGATGTTTATGCTATTGGTGATTGTGCAGAACAACATGAAGGCATTGGCAGTAGAAGACCTATTGAAGCGGTGTGGTACACTGGTCGTATGATGGGGGAAGCTTTGGCCCAAACCCTATGTGACAATCCTAGAGAATATAATCCTGGACACTGGTTTAATTCTGCCAAATTTTTAGATATAGAATACCAAACATATGGTTGGGTATTTAGCGAGCGAAGTAAAGAAGATTACGAGCATCATTTTCATTGGAGACATTCAAAAGAAAAAATCTGTATCACCATTGCATATCATAAAGACACGATGAAATTCTTAGGCATCAACACCTTCGGTATTCGAATGCGGCATGAGATTTTGGACCAATGGCTTACAGAAAACAAAGATGTAGACTATGTTATGACTTACCTCAAAGATGCAAATTTCGACCCTGAGTTTTATAAACTATATGATTCAGAAATCGTTAAGAAATACAATACAGACTTCAATAAAAATATACGTCTAGAAAAGAAAAGTTGGAAACGAATTTTTAGCAAAGCTTAACGCACAAAAAAATGAAAGTACTTCAAAATATAGGAATGATTATTTTTTTGGTAGGTCTAAGCACATTTGCTGCCTTACCACTTCTTGGAACGTTCAAAGTCGACAAAACCATCGTTCAAGAAATAGTATCGGACAATTCAATTAAAAGTGAGTTATTCATTCAAGATTTAGAAACCAAAATACAGGGCAAAGAATTTAATGGTGTTCAGAGCTTATCTCCAATAATTGTTTCTGCCGTGGATAATGCCAATGCGACGCACAGAAAAAATAAAGAGTATAAAAAAATTATTTATACAAAGGGTAGAGATATGGCAGGGTCTATTGCCAAAAAATCCGGAGTAGGCTTTATAGCAGAAAACAAAGGGCTAATGTGGTTCATAACCTTTGGATTGGGTATTATCGGCGCCCTACTTTTCATTATTCCCCAAGTAGTTCTTTTGGGACCTAAAGGAATTAAAAATGACGGAATTTATCATCAGAGCTCCACCAATAGAGGTTGGATCGCTTGGCTGGTCTTTATCTTCTTGGTTTCATTTTACTTGATCTTATATTTCCGTCCAGAATACGCAACCAATTGGACCTACTTAGTAGACCCAATTAGCGAAAGTTTAAGCGGCAACCCAGCCGGTCATTGGTTCGTGTATGGCTTTATGTATTGTGTTGTAATGTCGGTTATGGCCGTACGTATGTACATAAAATACCGCCACAACATATACCAAGTAGTAAGAACAACATCTGTACTATTCTTTCAGATTGTATTCGCCTTTCTTATTCCAGAAATCATGGTGCGTTTACAAATGCCCTACTATGATTTTAAAAATGCTTTCCCCTTGGATTATGACTTCTTTTTTCAATGGAATTTAAAGACGCTTTTAAATAGTGGTAGCATCGGTATTTTCATCCTTTTTTGGGGGGTGGTTTTAACCTTGGTAATTGTTCCTGTAATGGTATACTTCTTTGGAAAACGATGGTACTGTTCTTGGGTTTGCGGTTGTGGCGGCCTAGCTGAAACATTAGGTGACCCCTACAGACAACATTCAGATAAATCTCTTTTCGCATGGAAAGTTGAACGTTGGTTAATTCACGGAGTACTTCTTTTTGCCGTTGTAATGACAGGTATGACACTTTATAGTTTCTTCTCAGAAACGGGTACTGTTTTAGGTATTAAGACCCAAAGTGTACAAAATGTATATAGCCTAGCAATAGGATCTATTTTTGCAGGGGTTATTGGTACCGGTTTTTATCCGATTTTTGGTAATAGGGTATGGTGTAGGTTTGGTTGCCCATTAGCCGCATATTTAGGATTTGTACAACGATTTAAATCGCGCTTTAGAATTACCACAAATGGTGGCCAATGTATTTCATGTGGTAATTGTTCTACCTATTGCGAACAAGGTATCGATGTTAGGGCTTATGCCCAAAAGGGTGAAAATATAGTTCGTTCTAGCTGCGTAGGTTGCGGTGTATGTTCTGCTGTTTGCCCTAGAGGGGTACTTAAATTAGAAAATGGTCCTGAAGAAGGCCGTATCAATCCTACAGAAGTTTTATTAGGCAACGATATAGACCTTATGGATTTGGTCAATAAAAAATAGATGCTCAAATGAAGTTGGCAATTTCTAAAATCAGTATTAGTGACTTAAATCAATGATTATCGATACCTATCAATCTTAATCTAAAATACAAACAAAGCATAAAAACGATAATCAACGGTACAAATTCACTATCAAAGTATTTTAACCGATCTTTGACAACCAAGTTTAGTCCAAATTCATTAATTGGTAAAAAGATTGAACATGAAGCCATTAATATTCGTTTACGCCATTCTAATCAGCTTTGTCTTTTTAGCTTTTACAAGTTCTGAAGACAAACGCTATGAACGCACCTTTTATGAAGATGGTACTTTGGCAAGCGAAGGGTGGATGCGTTTTAATGTAAAGACCGATTACTGGTCGTTTTATCATACGAATGGTAAAATAGCCGAGAAAGGCTTTTTTACTTATGGTAAGAAAGAAAAATATTGGTTTTTCTATGATGAAAATCGAATTCGTACTAAAGAAGGTAAGTATGTCAAAAATAAGCAGGAAGGCTGGTGGTTATTTTATGACAAGAAAGGTCAAATAAATCATAAATGTCAATTAAATAATGGACTTGAAAATGGTTATTGTTTGAAATACAAAAATTCGAAAATGATTTCTGCAGAAAAATATAGTAACGGTAAAAAGATTAAAGAATGGTCGAGATTCGAAGACTTTACTCGTGAAAACAATTTATCAGATTTAAAATAATGGCCGATATAAAAGTAATTATTCCGGCTTTTAACGAAGCAGATTCGATTGCACATGTCATCAACGAACTCCCGAAAACGGTATCCGAGGTTATTGTTGTTAATAATAATTCCACCGATGATACGGTAAAAAATGCCGAAGCCGCTGGTGCTACCGTGCTTACAGAAACGAACAAAGGGTATGGGTATGCCTGTCTTCATGGTTTAAAATATGTAGCATCGAAATCCAAACAGCCCGATATTATCGTATTTATCGATGGAGACTATTCTGATTATCCTGAGGAATTGGATAAGGTGGTTGCTCCTATTTTAAAAGATGATATTGATTTTGTTGTAGGGGCCAGAAGAAAAAACTTGCGTGAAGAAGGGTCAATGACTCCACAGCAAGTGTTCGGCAACTGGTTGGCTACATTTCTAATGCGATTATTTTTTGGCGCAAAGTTTACTGATTTAGGCCCTTTTAGAGCCATTAAGTACAAAAAGCTCAAAGAATTGAACATGGAAGACAAAACCTATGGTTGGACAGTGGAAATGCAATTGAAAATTCTTAAAAATAAAATGACATATACCGAAGTACCAGTACGTTACAAACGAAGAATAGGTGTCTCAAAAGTTTCAGGAACCGTAAAAGGTAGTATATTTGCAGGCATAAAAATTTTG
>TARA_R110002050_G_scaffold11078_4_pt1 | contig 14949 bp, 11 predicted proteins | sample TARA_R110002050 | Tara Oceans TARA_R110002050 (sample SAMEA4396988) | marine metagenome | biome: Polar Biome; feature: [DCM] deep chlorophyll maximum layer (ENVO:01000326); material: water (ENVO:00002006), including particulate matter (ENVO:01000060) such as... | depth 25 m
TGCGGGATGCATTTAGGTAATGTAAAGGAGTAAATTCCCAAAAAAATAGCAGCAACAGCTGCAATATAAAATTGATTTTCTGAAGCTTTATTGCCAGTCAAATTTGTAATCCACATAGCTACAATAAAACCGATAGTTCCCCAAACTCGAATAGGAGGAAAATCTTTGACAACATCTAATTCACTTTTCTTTAAAGCATTGTAGGCTACAGAATTGGACAGCGCAATAGTTGGCATATAAAAAACCATGGCTAGCAATATCACCCAAAAAAACGTCACAGGGTTATCAACTAATGGAACACTTAACAAAGTTAAACCACCAAGAATGTGTAAAATACCATATAATTTTTCGGCATTAACCCATCTGTCTGCAATAATCCCACATATGGTTGGCATAAAAATAGAAGCGATTCCCATAGTTGAAAAAATGGCTCCAAATTGGGCGCCATCCCAACCTTTTGTTCCAAACCAATAATTAGCGACCGTAATTAACCAAGCTCCCCACACGAAAAATTGAAAAAAATTCATGACTATTAATCTAAACTTTATATTCATAGGGAAGACGTTGTTGGGTTACTATTATCGTTTGGATATTTCATCTCTAATATGAGCTGCTTTTTCATAATCTTCGTTGGCAACTGCTTCGTCCAACATCGTATGTAGCTCTTCAAGAGTTTTTGTTTTAAAGTTTTCTCGGGGTTTATTTATTTCAAGCTCGTCGGCTAGCAAATCATCCATTAAAACACTGTCTTGCTCTTCCTCCTCCTCTTTTTTAGGATTGACTTTTAAGTAAATACCAGCCTTGTCTAAAATATTTTTATAAGTAAATATGGGTGCTTGAAACCTAAGCGCCAATGCGATAGCATCACTGGTTCGGGCATCTATAATTTCTTCAATTTTATCACGTTCGCAAATTAAACTGGAATAAAAGACACCATCAACTAATTTATGAATAATTACTTGTTTGACGACAATATCAAATCTGTCAGCAAAATTCTTAAATAAATCGTGTGTTAATGGTCTTGGAGGACGTATCTCTTTTTCTAAAGCTATGGCAATAGATTGGGCTTCAAAAGCACCAATAACAATGGGTAGTTTTCTGTCACCGTCAACTTCATTTAGTATAAGTGCATAGGCACCATTTTGGGTTTGGCTATAAGATATTCCTTTGATGTTAAGTCTTACTAAACTCATATATTTATAAAACGCAAAGAACCGTTTAAATTTGGACTTTACCAACTACCAAAAGCAGTTTAAGTTAAAATACAAATTTAAACAGTTTATTTGATAAGACAATTTAGAAAAAATAATTTATTGTTGCGCCTTAAATGCTTTTAATTTTTCAATCAGCTGTGGAACTACAACAAAAGCATCACCAACAACACCATAATCTGCAGCTTTAAAGAAAGGTGCTTCTGGATCTGTATTAATAACCACCTTTACTTTTGACGCGTTTATTCCTGCTAAATGTTGAATGGCACCAGAAATACCAATGGCAATATATAAATTGGAGGCTACTGGTTTTCCTGTTTGTCCAACATGCTCACCATGGGGTCTCCAACCTAAATCGGAAACTGGTTTTGAACAGGCTGTGGCGGCACCCAAAACATCGGCTAATTCTTCTATCATACCCCAATTTTCAGGACCTTTTAATCCACGACCAGCAGATACAACAATTTCAGCATCGGCAATACTAACTTTATTACTTGCTTTATCAACAGATTCTACGTGAACACCAAGTTCTGGCAGCGATATAGAAAAGTCTTCAGGCGTCGCATCGGCTTTATTTTCATGCAAACCAAATGTGTTTTTTGAAACACCTAAAAGCTTTACTTCGGTGTTTATTTGAAACATTTCGTAAGCTTTATTAGTAAATGCCGTACGTTTTACAACAAAAGGCGACGTGCTTGAAGGAGCTTCTAAAACATTAGAAGCATAGCCTGCATTTAAGTTAATCGCTAAAAGAGGTGCTAAATATTTACTATTTACACTAGAGCTCAAAACAACCACCTTAGTACCTTCTTTTTCAGCGGCTTGTTGAATGGCAGAAGCATAGGCTTTTGCGTTAAATGTTTTTAAGTCTGACTGAGTTACTTTTAAAACCTTATCAACACCATAGTTGCCCAATTCTGAAGTATCATCTGCGTTTATTACAATAGCTGTAAGCGTTGTTCCTAATTGATCGGCAACGGCTTTACCATAAGAGGCTACTTCAAATGCTATTTTTTTTAAACTTCCTTTTTCTGATTCTGTATATACTAAAACTGACATAATTATTATAAAATTTGAAATAGGGATTTATATTACTTTGGCTTCGTTATGAAGTAAATTAATTAATTCGTCCAGATTATCTGGAGACACTAATTTAACCGCACCTTTCGGGGCTGGTTTGTCAAATGAAACCGAAGCCGTTTCAGGCTCAATGCTTATTGGATCTACAACCGTTAGTGGTTTTTGGCGGGCCATCATGATGCCTCTCATATTAGGGATACGAAGATCACTTTCTTCAACAATTCCTTTTTGTCCTCCTATAATTAAAGGGAGCGACGTAGAAACTGTTTCTTTACCACCATCAATTTCTCTAATTACTGTAGCCGAAGTTCCATCCACTTCAAGACTGATACAATTATTTACAAAATTTGAATTGGTGAGACCCGCTACCATACCTGGAACCATACCTCCATTATAATCGATAGATTCCCGACCTGCGATAACTAAATCAAAACCACCATCTTGCACAACTTTAGCGAGTTGTTTAGCAACAGAAAAACCGTCGGTTGCAGGCGTGTTTACTCTAATAGCAGCATCGGCACCAATAGCTAAAGCTTTACGCAGCGTGGGTTCTGTTTCAGGACCTCCAACGTTAACGACTGTAACGTGTGCGCCTTGTTTTTCTTTAAACCACATTGAACGAGTTAAACCAAATTCGTCATTCGGATTAATAACATATTGAACACCATTGGTATCAAATTTAGTGTTGTCTGCGGTAAAGTTAATTTTTGATGTAGTGTCTGGAACATGACTTATACATACTAATATTTTCATTTTGAATAGTTTATATGTTCTTAATTTATTTCAATATGATGTCAGTGAACCTTAAGTAAATTATAATGAAAACTGAAACCAAAAAATTAGATGACACGAAGTTAGTTATTTTATTCTGAATATTTACTATGCACGCATAATAAATTTTAGATAATTCTTTTGAGGATAGTATTTCATTTATTGTTATTTTTGCAACTCGAATTAAAAATAATTTAATGAAGACAATTCAATTTAGAGAAGCTGTTTGCGAAGCAATGAGTGAGGAAATGCGCAGAGACGAAAGCGTTTATTTAATGGGAGAAGAAGTAGCAGAATACAATGGAGCCTATAAAGCATCTAAAGGTATGTTGGATGAGTTTGGCCCTAAGCGTGTTATTGATACACCCATTGCAGAGCTTGGTTTTGCTGGTATTGCCGTTGGTTCAACTATGACTGGTAACAGACCAATTGTGGAGTATATGACCTTTAACTTTTCATTAGTTGGAATTGATCAAATTATAAACAACGCTGCTAAAATTAGACAAATGTCTGGTGGACAATTTAAATGTCCAATCGTCTTTAGAGGTCCAACAGCTTCAGCAGGACAATTAGGGGCTACACATTCACAAGCTTTTGAGAGTTGGTTTGCTAATACACCAGGTTTAAAAGTAGTTGTACCTTCAAATCCTTATGACGCAAAAGGCTTGTTAAAATCAGCTATTCGTGATGATGATCCAGTTATTTTCATGGAAAGCGAGCAAATGTACGGTGATAAAGGAGAAGTACCAGAAGGAGAATATACTATTCCAATTGGAGTGGCAGAAGTTAAGCGTGCCGGAACCGATGTAACTATTGTATCTTTTGGTAAAATAATCAAAGAAGCTTACAAGGCTGCAGATGAATTGGCTAAAGAAAATATTTCATGCGAAATTATTGATTTACGTACCGTTCGCCCTTTAGATAAGGAAGCTATTTTACAGTCTGTTAAAAAAACGAATAGATTGGTTGTCTTAGAAGAAGCTTGGCCTTTTGGAAATGTATCAACAGAAATTACCTATATAGTCCAATCTGAAGCATTTGATTTTTTAGATGCACCTATCGTAAAAATTAATACCGCTGATACACCAGCTCCTTATTCACCTGTTTTATTAGCAGAATGGTTACCTAATAGTGACGATGTGATTAAAGCTGTGAAAAAAGTTTTATACAAATAAATTTTAAACTTATACGTTATTAAACTTCATTAGCATGATTGTTGATGAAGTTTTTTTGCTTTATGAAGTAAACATAATTATATGTTTCAAATATAGATTGCGAAAACGAATCACTTTGTCCTCAAAAAAGATTGAACTTTTTTATATGAATTTAAGACTTACTATTACCGTTTTTTTCTTCGGAATGATATCCATGTTGGCACAAACTAAAGTAAGTGGTTACGTGTTTGATGAAAATGATGAACCGGTAGCCTTTGCTAATGTTATTTTCAAAGGTTCTACTCAAGGAACTATTACAGACGAAAACGGAAAATTTTATTTAGAGTCAGACGATACCTGGAATGAATTAATAGTCTCTTTTATTGGATACGAAACACTGGATATTCCTTTAAATCAAAAAGTGAATTACAATTTGAAATTCATTCTAAAAGAAGAAACATCTCAATTAGATCAAGTTTATATTTTTACGGGGAAACAACCTAAAAAGAATAATCCAGCTATTGATCTTTTGAGGAAGATATGGGAACATAAGCGAAAAAATGGGTTAAAACAGTTTAAACAATATCAATATGACAAATACGAAAAGGTTGAGTTTGATATTAACACCATTGATAGTGCTCTAATAAAAAGTAAGTTATTTAAAGGCATGGAGTTTGTGTTTACTCAAGTAGATACTTCAAAAGTTACGGGAAAAACCTATTTGCCCATCTTCATCAATGAAGCTTCTTCAAAAGTATATGGAGATAATGTTATTAATAAGGAAAAAGATGTTTTAGAAGGAAATAAAAACTCAGGTTTTAGCGATAATCAAATTATTATAGATTTTGTCCACAATTTGTATTCAGATTTTAATGTGTACGACAATTACTTAAAGTTTTTTGATAAGAGTTTTGTAAGTCCATTGTCAAGAACAGGAATCAATACGTATAATTATGTGTTGTCTGATAGTTCTTATATTGATAACAAATGGTGTTACAATATTATTTATTATCCCAGACGTAAAAACGAACTGACTTTTAAAGGCGATTTTTGGGTAGCCGATACTACGTTTGCCATTAAAGAAATTAATCTACAAGCTTCAAAAAGCGCCAATATTAACTGGGTTAAAGATATTTATATCGAGCAAGAGTTTGAAGTTTTAAATGATTCATTATTTCTGGTAAAACGCGATTATATGATGTCTGATTTTGCTTTTAATAAAAAGGACCAATCACGAGGTATTTACGGAAAGAGAACCACGCTATACAATAATTATCAGTTTGATAAGGAGTTAGATAAAAAGTTTTATGATAAAGAAGTTTATAACTATGATAAAGATGTTTATGATAGAGATGATGAGTTTTGGAAAGAAAACAGGTTAGAAGCTTTAAACAATGATGAGAAAGGCGTTTATAAAATGTTAGACACCCTTAAAACCGTTAAAAAATTTAAACGGCTATATAATTTAGGAAGTATTCTGGCGTCAGGATATGTTGAGTTTAATAGTCTGCCTTTAGACTACGGACCCATTTTTTCAACCTTTGGTTATAATGAAGTTGAAGGGATGCGATTGCGTACTGGTGGAAGAACTTATTTTGGAAGAAATGACCTTTGGCGTTTAGAAGGATTTTTAGCCTATGGTTTTAAAGATGATAAATTTAAATACGGATTTTCAGGAAAATGGTTGTTAGATAAGAAAAATCGATTTATCATTTCAGGAGGAAATAGGCGAGATGTTGAACAAATAGGCGCCAGTTTAACAACCTCTACAGATGTTTTGGGTAGAAGCTTAGCTTCATCATCTGTTGTTGGTACAGGAACCAATGATAAATTAACCAGCATAAACCTTACAAGTCTAGGTATTGAACTTGAACCTTGGCGAAATTTGATTTTTAGGCTGAGCGGAAATTATCGCACATTGCGGTCGGCTTCACCAACATTTAGTCTGGATTATAACACGCCAACAGGTGTCGAATCAGAAATAAAACAATTCGAATCAACATTTTCAGTGTCCTATTTTCCAAAACGAAAAATGACAGGTTTTGGTGTTGAAAGACTTGAGGCTAATGACAATTATGCGCGCCTTTTTGCACAAGTAAGTCGTGGTGATAAAAGCATGTTTAATAGTGATTTCGACTATACTAAAGTTCAGTTTTCATACTTACAGCCTTGGCAATTAGGAGGGATTGGTAGGTTAGATACTACCATTGAAGTTGGTAAAACCTTTGGCGAAGTACCGCTAGGGCTTTTAAGTGTGATTCCTGGTAATCAATCGTACTTCTCAATTTATAATACCTTTTCACAATTAGATTTTTACGAGTTTGTTTCAGATACGTATGCATCATTTCATATAGAGCATAATTTTAACGGACGCTTCTTTTCGAGAATTCCGTTTTTAAGAAAGTTTAATCTTCGTGAAATTGTTAGTTTAAGAGGTGTTTGGGGAGATATTTCAAACGAGAATATAGCCTTAAATACAACGAATAATCCTAACAGTATTCCATTAGTTGCTCCAAATGATAAGATGTATTATGAATATGGTTTTGGTGTTGGTAATATCTTTAAAGTATTTAGAATAGATTTTAACTTTAGAGGTAATTATTTAGATAAAGTTAAAAACCCTGATGCTCGAAAATTTGGTATCACCGGAACTTTCGGATTCTATTTTTAAATCATCATAATGTATTATTTAAGTTATAATGATGCTTAAATATATTCTTTGGACTGTTCTATTGCCGTAGCTATATTTTTTACTACAAATTCTTTTTCTAAAACTAAGAATACACCATTTTTTTCGAAATCTTTTTTAAGGTCATCTTTGATGCCTGAAATAATAACATGGATATTTCTGGCTTTATAACTATGAATAATTTCTTTGAGGCTTTGGTATCCTGTAGCATCAATCATAGGAACATAGCGCATTCTTATTATAATAACTTTGGGTTGTAAATGTGTGTTAGTAATGGTTTCTTGAAATTGACGAGCAGCTCCAAAAAACAAAGGACCATTAATTTCATAGAGAAGAACTTCTTTGGGTAAATCCACCAATTCTTCATCAAAGAGATGTTCACTAGATCTGTTTTCTGAAGAAATATTTTGAATTTGAACGGCATCACTCATTCGTTTCATAAACATAAAACTAGAAAGTACAATACCTATTTCTATAGCTATGATAAGATCAAAGATTACCGTAAGAAAAAAAGTGGTAAGCAAAATGATGATATCCATTCTGTTTCCTTTCAAAATGGATTTGAACTGTCGCCACTCACTCATATGATAGGCAACAACAATTAAAATGCCAGCCAAACAAGGCATCGGGATTAATTTAGCATAAGGTCCTAAGATGACCATAATGGCTAGTAAAACTAAAGCATGAACAATACCAGCAATTGGTGTTCTACCTCCATTTTTAACATTGGTTGCAGTTCTGGCTATAGCCCCAGTAGCTGGAATACCTCCAAACAATGATGACACGATATTGGCAAACCCTTGTGCTATTAATTCCATATTCGATCGATGTTTTCCACCAATCATTGAATCTGAAACAACCGCAGAAAGTAATGACTCGATACTTCCTAATAATGCAATAGCAAAAGCAGGTTGAATAAGAGCTTGTACCGTGTTAAAATCAATTTTAGGAAAAGAAGGCATGCTCAAGTTATTAGGAATAACTCCAAAATTACTTTCAATAGTATCAACAGGAAGATTAAATACTTTCACTATAATAGTAGCCAGTAAAATAGCAACAATTGAGCCTGGTATTTTTTTTATTATTTTTTGAAAATAAAGCGTAATAATCACTGTAGCAGTTGCAATTATGATGGCGTACCAATTAATATGGTCAAAATTTTTAAAGTATACCGTCCATTTATCAATAAAATTAGCGGGTACCTTAGAAATATGCAGCCCAAAAAAATCATTAATTTGAGATGAAAAAATAATTAAAGCGATACCACTTGTAAATCCAACAATAAGCGAATAAGGTATAAATTTTAATAAATTTCCAAGACGAAGAACGCCTAAGCCAATAATAATAAACCCTGCCATAAAGGTGGCGATGGTTAAACCATCCATTCCATATTGTTGTACAATGCCATAAACAATAACAATAAAAGCTCCTGTTGGCCCTCCAATTTGTACTCTACTTCCTCCAAATGAAGAAATAATGATACCTGCTATAATAGCTGTTATAATTCCTTTTTCTGGAGATACCCCGGATGCAATAGCAAAGGCTATGGCTAATGGTAACGCTACGATTCCAACAATGAGTCCCGAAAGAACATCTTTTGTAAACGTTTCTTTTGATATGCCTTGTCTTAGAATGGAAAACAATTTTGGGGTAAATTCTGGAGTCATTTTCAAGTAGAATAAAATTCTGTAATTCAGTTTTTATATTATTAAAGATATGACTAATACTAAATTAATGGGCCATTTTTGACAATAAAAATATTTGAATTAAAAAGTGTCAAAACCAAAATTTCATTCAATTTTCTTTAAACTTTCAAAACAAAAGATGTTTTGTTGCTTAATCAGTATCGTATGAGTATCTTTACAGCCTTCAAAAAAAGAAACATTAAAATAAAATTTATAGATTTATTTAGTTATGACTAAGAAAAAAGCAGTAACATTTGATGTGTTAATAGAAATACCAAAGGGAAGTAGAAATAAATACGAATACGATTTTACATTGCATAAAATTCGCTTCGACCGGATGTTGTTTTCATCCATGATGTATCCTGGTGACTATGGTTTTGTACCTGAAACATTAGCCTTAGATCAAGATCCGCTAGATGTATTAGTATTAGGACATCAACCAACATATCCTATGGTAGTTATGGAAGTAAGACCAATTGGTGTGTTTCATATGACAGATGAAAAAGGGCCAGATGAAAAAATTATTTGTGTTCCTGTGTCTGATCCAATTTGGAGTAATAATAAAGATATTAGTGATTTAAATCCTCATAGATTAAAGGAAATAGAACACTTCTTTCAAGTGTATAAGGATTTAGAAGACAAAAAAGTTGATGTAGGTGGATGGGGAAATGCAGAAGAAGCGATAAAAATTTACGAAGAGTGTGTGAAAAGGTATGAAGAGAGTGATCACAAGAAAAGAAGAACATTCACCATCTAACTAAATTATTAGATTAATAAAATAACACTAAAAAAATAAAGCTATCTTAAATTAAGGTAGCTTTTTTTTATCAATTATATTTTATTATTTTTAGCCGTTAAAAATAATTAACTAACAACTAATTTATAAATATGGAATTATTAGTAAAATTTCTACCTGCTTTCGGAGTTTTGGCTCTTCTATTTGTTTACTTGAAAAATGTTTGGGTTACTAAGCAAGATACGGGCTCACAAAAAATGATTGACATAGCAAAACATATTGCAGATGGCGCTATGTCATTTTTAAAAGCAGAATATAAAGTTTTGTCAATTTTCGTTGTTGCAGTAGCAATATTATTGTTTTTAAAAGGGAATTCCGAAGAAGGTTCTAATGGAATGGTAGCCTTATCTTTTGTGGTGGGTGCTATTTGTTCTGCTTTGGCGGGTTTCATTGGTATGCGAGTCGCAACCAAAGCAAACGTAAGGACAACTCAGGCGGCTAGAACATCTTTAGGTAAAGCACTTGAAGTAGCCTTTGCAGGCGGTTCTGTTATGGGATTAGGTGTTGTTGGATTAGGAGTTTTAGGGTTGAGTAGTTTGTTTATGATTTACCAAGACATATGGCCAGGTTCAGAAAATATACCAATGGTATTAAATGTGCTTTCTGGGTTTTCATTAGGAGCATCATCTATAGCTTTGTTTGCTCGTGTTGGAGGGGGTATTTATACTAAGGCCGCTGACGTTGGAGCAGATTTAGTAGGAAAGGTTGAGGCAGGAATTCCTGAAGATCATCCCCTGAATCCTGCAACTATTGCTGATAATGTAGGTGATAATGTAGGTGATGTTGCTGGTATGGGAGCCGATTTATTCGAATCTTATGTTGGTTCTATTATAGGAACCATGGTATTAGGAGCTTTTATTATAACGCCTAAATTTGGAGGTTTAGGGGCAGTTTACTTACCCCTTGTGTTAGCCGCTGTAGGTATTGTAATGTCTATTATAGGTACCTTATTTGTAAAGGTAAAAGAAGGAGGTTCACCACATAAAGCATTAAATTTAGGCGAGTTTGGTTCTGGAACATTAATGATTATAGCGTCTTACTTTATTATTATTCAGATGATTCCAAGTGAATGGGTTTACAATGGAGTTAATTATACAGCTAATGGTGTTTTCTTTGCTACACTTGCCGGTTTAATTTCTGGATTTTTTGTTGGAAAAGTAACTGAATATTATACAGGAACAGGAACAAAACCAGTGATATCTATTGTAAAACAATCTGAAACAGGTTCAGCAACCAATATTATTGCTGGTTTAGGAGTCGGTATGATGTCTACAGCAATTCCTATATTATTAATTGCTGCTGCTATTATAATTTCTCATTATTATGCAGGCTTATATGGTATTGCTATAGCTGCCGTAGGTATGTTAGCTAATACTGGAATTCAGTTAGCAGTTGATGCTTATGGACCAATTTCTGATAATGCTGGTGGTATTGCAGAAATGGCCGAATTGCCAAAAGAAGTTCGTGAACGTACAGATCAATTAGATGCTGTTGGTAATACTACCGCAGCTATTGGAAAAGGATTCGCAATTGCTTCTGCAGCTTTAACAGCTTTGGCTTTATTTTCTGCTTTTATGAAAACAGCAAATGTAAGTGCTATTGATGTATCGCACCCTAAAATTATGGCTGGATTATTAATAGGAGGAATGTTACCATTTGTATTTTCTGCGTTATCTATGAATGCCGTAGGTCGCGCTGCAATGGCTATGATTGAAGAAGTTCGTCGTCAATTTAAAGATATCCCACAATTAAAAGCAGCGTTACAAGTCATGAGAGATGTAGATTCAGATATGACTAAAGCGACAGATGAACAAAGAAAAATATTTGATGATGCTCATGGATATGCGGAATATGAAAAATGTGTTGAAATATCTACAAAAGCATCGATTAAAGAAATGGTATTGCCAGGTTTGTTGGCTTTAGTAGTTCCTGTAGCTATTGGTTTTATTGGTGGAGCAGAAATGTTAGGAGGACTCTTAGCAGGTGTTACAACTTGTGGTGTGCTTATGGCAATCTTTCAATCAAATGCAGGTGGTGCTTGGGATAATGCTAAGAAGATGATTGAAGCAGATGGGCGTAAAGGATCTGATGCACATAAAGCCGCAGTTGTAGGTGATACTGTTGGTGATCCGTTTAAAGATACTTCAGGGCCTTCTTTAAATATTTTATTGAAATTAATGTCTGTTGTAGCGTTGGTAATTGCACCAAGTATTGCTTTAGATTCTGATGCTGCAACTGCGTATGCAGAAACAGGAACAATGTCAAGTAAAGAAGTAAACGTACTAATGGAAAACAATAATGAAGGTGCCTATACAGCTACAGTAACTACAGTAACTAATAATAATGGCGAGCAAACAACTGATAAACAAGTTTTTGAAGGAACTGAAGAAGAGGTAAAAGCTAGTGTTGATGCTTTAAATGATACAAATAAATCAACTAAAGTGCTTGTTGAAAAAGTGATAGAAGAAAAAGTTCAATAAGCAAAAACTAGACTAACTAAACTAAACAAAAAAACCACGCATTTATGTGTGGTTTTTTTGTTTTAAACAGAATTGTAGTCTTAAAACAACCCGTTAATTTCTGCATCAATCGTATTAATAATGCTTCCTAAATCCTCAGGTTTTTCAACAAAGTCTAAATTATCTACATCGATAATAAGGAGTTTTCCTTTGTCATAACCATGTATCCAAGCTTCATAACGTTCATTCAATCTACTTAAATAATCAATGCTAATGGTGTTTTCATAGTCTCTACCTCGTTTATGAATTTGAGAGACTAAATTTGGTATAGAACTTCGTAGATAAATTAATACATCTGGACCTTGAACTAACGATTCCATTAAATCAAAAAGGGATTTATAATTTTCAAAATCTCTATTAGTCATTAAACCCATCGCATGGAGATTAGGTGCAAAAATATGTGCATCTTCATAAATGGTTCTGTCTTGAATGATATCTTTTCCGCTTTTTCGAATTTGTAAAACTTGGCGAAACCTGCTGTTTAAGAAATAAACCTGTAGATTAAAACTCCAACGTTCCATCTGATTATAAAAATCATCTAAATAAGGGTTATCTACAACATCTTCAAGTTGCGCTTCCCATTTATAATGTTTTGCTAGTAATTTTGTAAGCGTTGTTTTTCCGGCACCTATGTTTCCTGCAACAGCTATATGCATAATATCAGTTGGTTTTTAATTGGAATTGTTTAAGGGTTTCATTGTTGTAAATATACAAGGTTTCATTGGTAAGTGAAAACTGATTTATTAACAAATTTGGTAAGTCAATAGGAATAATAGTTTCGGTGTTTTTCTTTATATAGAATAACGTATTTTCCTTTCTTAAAATAATATTTTCATCACTTTCATCCAACGATGTAAATCCTTGGTTTTCTATTTTTGAAATCATTGTTCCAAAATAATTATAAGTTAATAAATACCTATCTGTAAGTAACCAACAATAATTATAATTGCTTTTCATGTCGAGCACATTACTTTTCACAGGCAAAGACTTAGCCTGTGTTATATTGTTTTTATAATCATAAACTTCTAGTTGCTGGGTGTCTTGGTTAAAGAGCCATAAGGTATTATCATTCCCTGTTGAAATATAGGATACATTTTTATAAGGTTGTATATTATTAAAATCTATTTTAAAGATGACCGCCAGCCGATTATCTAAAATAATAGCGGTGTTAAAATATTTATAAAACAGATTTATTTTTAAGCTATTAAAAGCATTGGCTGTGGTAATAGTTCCTAATTGTAAATTATTGTAACTAATGGTTTTTGTATCATTTTTTTTATAAAAAACATCATTATTAGTATAATATATCGATTTGAAATTATCAACCGCAACGAGTGTTTCTGCTTTAAAAATGGTTTCGCTAACAAAAGTTGCTTCAATAGGGTTTTGAGCAACTATTGAAAATGATATAAACAGAAATGATAGAAAATAAGTTTTCATACAGACATGAAAAATACAAAAACCTAATCAATTTTAGCAAATTAACTTATATCCAAAACCTCGGACATTTAAAATTTGAATACTATCATCTTTGTTTAACTTTTTGCGAAGCTTGGTAATAAATACATCCATACTTCTTGCATTAAAAAAATCATCATTACCCCAAAGCTTGTTTAGTATTAAAGACCTATCTAAAACGGCATTTTTGTTTTTTATGAGATGAAATAGTAAATGAGCCTCTCGATGCGTTAATTGTAAGGGTTGTTCTTCTTTATATTTGAGAACTTGTTTCGGAAAGTCAAAAGTATATTGACCAATATTAAACATTTCTGACGTTTTCTGAATACTGGTTCTATGAAGTAAATTATTAATACGAACAATGAGTTCTTCAATACTAAATGGTTTTTTAAGATAATCATTACCACCAATAGAAAACCCTTCAACCACATCTTGAGTTTGAGATTTAGCTGTTAAAAAAATAATAGGAATTTGGTCGTCAATACCCCTGATTTCTTTAGCTAGAGTGAAACCATCTTTTTTTGGCATCATCACGTCAAGTACCAATAATTCGGGATTTTTACTTTGGTATATTTCAAAAGCTTGCTCTCCGTCTTTACACAAAAGGACATCAAAATTTCGGGTTTCTAAACTTTCTTTGATGATTTGGCCCAATGCGGGCTCATCTTCTGCTAAAAGAATGGTTGTTGGTTTATTCATTGGGCAGCGATATTTTAAACGTTGTTTCGTTCTTGTTCAAATCTAAATGAATAATGCCACCATGTTTTTCTGCTATTTTTTTTGAATAGTAGAGACCTATTCCAAAACCTTTCGCATCATGTGTGTTCCCTTTTGGAACACGGTAAAATTTCTCGAATATTTTTTCTTTATGGGCTTTTGTTAATGTATTTCCATTGTCTGAAATAATAACTGTAAAAGCAATTGGTGTCTGAGATAAATAAATAGAAATAGTGTTGCCGCCATATTTAATGGCATTATCCAAAATATTATTGATAGCATTTTCAAAATGAAATATGTCAACCTTAGCGATGATTACATCTTGTTCAGATTTTAACGTAATTGTTTTATCATCAGTTTGCATTTTATGTTTGCTTACCAATGTATTTATCAGTTCAGTAATATTAGTTTCTTCTTTATTTAATTGCAAGCTATCACCATCCAATGTAGCGGTTTCCAATAGTTTTTCAACCATCACATTTAGTTTAGAAAGTTGATCGCTAGATATATTTAAATAGGTCTCGGTTTTTTCTTTATCATCAATAACATTAAAGTTTTTAATACTTTCTATAGCAGCACTAATGGTTGCAATAGGTGTTTTAAATTCATGCGTTATATTACTTATTAAATCGTTTTTAACCTCTGCTAGTTGTTTTTGGTGTTTGATGGTTTTTAGCATATAATAAAGAGAGGTTATTACAACTAAAATAAGGAAAGCAGAAAGTAGAATGCCTCCTAAAATACGTTTTAAAATAATTTTAGTTTCATTAGTAAAATTGATTTCAAGAGAACTTCCATTGGGTAGAAAAGTAGATTTTGAGGTTATAGATAGAGAGGTTTTATCAGTGTTAAATTCACCTGTTTTTTTT
>TARA_R110002050_G_scaffold25604_2_pt1 | contig 14940 bp, 15 predicted proteins | sample TARA_R110002050 | Tara Oceans TARA_R110002050 (sample SAMEA4396988) | marine metagenome | biome: Polar Biome; feature: [DCM] deep chlorophyll maximum layer (ENVO:01000326); material: water (ENVO:00002006), including particulate matter (ENVO:01000060) such as... | depth 25 m
CGTCGACAGACAGGCCTGCCCTGAGGTTTAATACCATTTATTATTCCAAATCTGACTTTCGGTCGTTCTGCTGCGGAGGTTTGGACTGTCTGTTTAAATAGTCCTTGAAGTGTTTGTTACCTTCCTCTTTCCAAAATTTATCATAGTGTTTCCATTTTGAGAAATCGGTCCCTGATTCCTTTTTACATGCCCTTCCGGAATGTTTGGAGGATTTTTTCTTACCGCTACCACCGCACCCTCCAAGAAGTATCTTTAAAAGAATGAACAGCCCCACAGCCTGCCAATACGTTATTGTGGTCAATCCAAATAGTTCCGGCATTAACCAATTCCATAACCACATTAAAACAAAACCAAATAAAATGGCCAATCCTACGATGGCAATGGTGCCTAAAAAAATCATGCCTATAATTTTAATAGGGGATTTTTTCCTGAATTTATGAGTAAAAAAATTTGTCATGGTTCAATGATTTTAAGTTTATCTAATTATTTTTTGTTCAATTTTTGTATAAAGTATTCCAAGGGCCCTATGTCTTCTGGACATTAGCGTACCTGTAGAAATCCCGGTTTGATTGGATATTTCCTTATAGGAATACCCTTCAAAGTCAACAGCGATGATAATGTCCTTGTACACAGGTTTTAATTGATCTATACATTTTTTTAATAACAGAACCGTTTCCTCCGAGGAATAGCTATTGGCCACTTGGTGCATTACATCTACCAAGTCCACTAGATTGTTATCCATGTCCACGGAATTGGTATTTTTTGTAGTCCGCATTACATCGATAATTCTATTTCTTATTGATTTATAGACAAATCCAGCTACATTATTTATTGGTGCATATCTATCCGCCCCTGAAAATAGTTTTAAAGCAACATCCTGGATAATATCTTCTGCATCCCGATTGGCAGTGTCACTTATTTTTGTGGCCACATACCTCCTGAGAGAATCATATTCCTTTCCGAAAAAATCTTTCAGCTTTGTACTGTTTTCTGATTCCAAATTGTTAAAACCTATTTTAAGGGGTCTTTGTTAAAGAAGACGCAAGTTTTTTAATCTATTGCATTTTAAAGCGGTTTATTTTAAAAAAAATCCAAGTGAAGGGAATCCTATAAAATAAACAACTATTAAAAAGACATAATTTAATTTTCAATTATCGTGGATATAAAACCAAGTTTAACTTTCCGTTGTTATTGGTTTCAGTAATAGCTAAAAATTGATAAAATGAAAAAACCAATTCCTTTCTGTGTTTTAAGGGTATTATTCATGGATTACCATATCCATAACCGCAATGTAAATTATTTGTGCAACAAAATATCCCAAGTTAAATATCGGTTTACACAGGATGGTAATCAAAACCGCTTGAGATACCCGGTATTTTAGGTTCCAATCCATAACGGCCCCAACTAAATTTAGGTTTATAGGCTAGTCGTGAAAACTCAATATGAATCAAAGAATACGAAGTAATATTACTAACTTTGGTCGATGTAATAAATAATATGCAAAAATTATTTGAGCATATCAATAGGTATACCGCTATTGACCAAGTAGAGTTTCAGGAAATAGCTATGTTTTTCGAGAAGCAAAAGGTCAAAAAAAAAGAGCTACTTTACCAACCTGGAGGCCAATCCCTTGGTCACTACTTTGTTTTAAGTGGATGTCTTCAACTGTACATAGTAGAGGAGGGGGGAGCAGAACAAACTTTACAATTTGCCATCGAGAATTGGTGGATTACAGATTATTTGGCCTATCATAACAATAGCGATTCCGAGTGCTATATTCAAGCAGTCAAAGCCTCGTCCATACTTCACCTAAGGCGTAGCCAAGAAGAGGAGTTACTGCTGCGATTTCCAAAAATGGAAACCTATTTCAGAAAAATATATCAAACTGCATACGGTGCCTCCCTAAACCGTATAAAATATCTTTTTATTTATTCCAAGGAGGATATCTATTTTAGATTTAGGGAGTCCTTTCCTGATTTTGTAAACAATATCCCCCAATATTTAGTGGCAAGTTTTTTAGGATTGTCTACGGAATATATAAGTAAATTAAAAAGAAAAAATATTTCTTGAACCAGTTCAAGTATTATTAGGGAAGAATCCAAGACCTTTGTATCCTAAATTGGACACAATGAAAAAAACGGTCGTAATTGTAGGGGGAGGTTTTGCAGGCTTGGAATTGATCAAAGGCATTGGAAATTCATCCAAGTACAACACCATTTTAGTGGATGCAAATAATTATAATTTTTTTCCACCTTTAATCTATCAGGTCTCCACAGGGTTTATGGAACCTTCCGCCATTAGTTACCCTTTCAGAAAAATATTGAGGAATTTTAAAAATGTGCGCTTTCGGCTCGGAAGCTTAATGGAGGTGGTTCCCGGTGAAAACAAAATATTGTTGAGCAATGGAGAATTGCACTATGACATTTTAGTCATGGCCACGGGTACGGAAAGTAGTTTTTTCGGCAACAAAAATATTGAAAAATATAGTTTGCCCATGAAAACCATAAGTGATGCCCTGACCCTACGAAACACTATACTTACCCGTTTGGACCGGGCTACAAGACATGAGGACCCGGAAGAGCGAAAAAAGTTATTGACATTTGTAATTGCGGGGGCCGGACCAACAGGGGTAGAGCTATCCGGTATTTTGGCCGAAATGAAACCCTCCATTTTAAAGAAAGATTATCCTGAATTGAACGAAAGTGATTTAGGGAAAATTTATCTGATAGATGGGCAAAATACCGTTTTGAGCACCATGTCAAAAAATTCACAAAAATATACACACACTAAGCTAATGGAATTGGGTGTGGAAATAAAACTGAATTGTTTGGTAAAAGATTTCCAGGATGATGTTGTTCTCCTATCGGACGGCAGCAGCATTGAATCCAAAAATTTAATATGGGCAGCGGGGGTAACGGCAAAGGCATTTACTGGATTTTCCTTGGACAGTTTTGGAAAGGGAAAAAGATTAAAAACAAATAGTTTTAATCTGGTCAATGGATACGATAACATTTATGCCTTGGGGGATAGTGCGTTGGTTCTTGGGGATAAGGACTATCCTGAAGGCCATCCCCAATTGGCCCAACCAGCAATACAACAGGCCAAAAACCTAGCCCATAATTTGGAGGGAGAACCAGGCAAGTGGACGCCTTTCAAATACAAAAACAAAGGTTCATTGGCAATTATTGGCAGGAATAAGGCCGTTTTTGATTTGCCGGAGGAAAAGTATTTCATAAAAGGTTTTATAGCGTGGCTTATTTGGATTTTTGTACATATCATGGGATTGGTGAATTTTAAAAATAGGTTTCGCACCTTGGTAAACTGGATTGGCTACTACATCTATAAAGATCAATACTTTAGAATGATCATAAAACCAAACGAAAAAAAGTAAATTCGTTAAACCCATATGAAAAAGCATTTTAATTTATTATGTATCACTTTGGCCGTTTTTGCTGGTTGTAACATGGACAAATCAAAATCCGGTACCAAAGCAGCTAATTTGGAGCAACCAAAAATTAGCTCGGATACCTTGACGAAACACCTAAAACCGTACAAAACAGAATTGCCAACTGTTGGGCTTTTGATGTTTAACGGCGTGCTACAAAGTGAAGTCATTGCCACCTCCGATGTTTTTGCCAAACCCAATTCGGACGGAGAGCAGCTGTTTAATGTTGTTACCATTGCTGAAACCAGCAATCCGATCAGAACAGAAGAAGGTATGCAGTTTGTTCCCGATTATACTTTTGAAAACTGTCCCCAACTCACTGCCTTGTTTGTACCAAGTGCCTATGACATGTACGCTCAGGTGCATAACGAAGAAATTGTAGATTTTATAAGGGAGAAAAATAAGGAAACACTATATACCGTAAGCAATTGTGCTGGAGCCCAATTAATAGGAAAATCGGGCATAGCCGACGGATTTAAAATTGTAACCTGGATAGGAGGGGGCAAGCAGTTACAAAAGGATTATCCAAATCTAAAAGTGCAGAACGACAGTTTGATAACATTTGTCGAAGACGGAAAATTTAGTTCCTCCAACGGCAATTTGGCGAGTTATATTACCGCTCTCAACCTATTGGAAAAAATGACCGGACCCCAACATAGGGAGTTTGTAGAAGGTTATCTATATCTTGATCGACTTCAAAATTGGCGCCATTAAATAATGGCGATTAAGTTTCAAGCCTTTAAGGATCATATTTATTTTGTAAACAACACCAAAGAACAGGAATTGTACCATCAGTTATCTTTACACTCCGTAAAAATTTTATCAACGGCATTTTTACTCAAGGGTTTATGGAAATAGTCTTTTACCAAAGGATGACATTTGGCGCGATTACGGTCCGTTGAATTGGAAAATGCCGAAACTATATATATGTCGATCGGGCCAACGTTCCCGTCAATCTTTTCCAACTCCCCCAGAAAATGCCAGCCATCCAAGACCGGCAAACCAAGGTCCAATAATAATTTGTCGGGAAATCCTATTTGCCCTTCCTTGCACTTTCTTAACTTATCCAAGGCTTCTTCTACCGTATCAAAAGTGGTAATTTTGTAGCTGGGATGCGATTGTCCAATTTTGTAGGTCATGGCAAACTGTGATACCATATCATCGTCGATAATCCACAAGGTTTCTCCTTCCATTTTAATTTACAATACCAATTAAAATTAAATCGACAATTTCCAACCAGACATTATGTACGGTGTTGTAATATCAAATCCCCGATTTTTCAAATCCATCCCAAATAATATCTGCAATTAATTGCTATTTTCCTTTACTTGGGATTTAAATGTATGCCTAGTGAACCTTAACCCAATAGAAATTCGCCAAACGGCCGGAATATCCTGTTTAATAGGTACGCCCATGCCAAAACATTAATTCTCCAAGATTTAAAATTTAAATTATATTAGTGTATAAAATGGGGTTGGAAAAGGGCCAAGATTTAGGGAGGCGAAGTTAAAGTAGCAGGTATCAATACACAATGGAATGAGATTTGACAAATATCTTCCCTCGGATCAACTAAAACCCTACATCAAATATTTTGTAGTGTCCGAGAATGCAATGGAAAACCAATATAAAGTTTTTCCGTCCACCGGACTTGTCATGGGATTTCAATACAAAGGGAAACTTACCAACTTAAAAGACTATTCGGAGATAGCACTATCTTCAGCGGGCATAACAGGAATTTCGGATGGCTATAAGATCTTTAAGAATTCGGCCGACACAGGAACCGTATTGGTTTATTTTACAGAAACCGGATATACCCATTTTGCATCACATCCGGCAAACGAACTTTTTAATTTAAGTATTTCCCTGGAGGATGTTTTCTGTAAAAACAGTGTAATTGAAGTAAAGGATAAATTGGGAATTGTCAACACCGACAAAGAACGAATAAAAATAATTGAGCAGTTTTTAGTTTCACAACAACAGGACATAGTAATAGACAAATTAATTATTGAAGCCATTAGGCTCATCTATGAAACCAACGGAACCATCCGAATAAAGGAGTTGCTCAAAAATCTATTTATAAGCCAAAGTGCCTTTGAAAAGCGATTTAGAAAGGTGGTTGGAACGACCGCTAAAAAATTTGCTTCCATTGTGCGTTTCAATGCGGTTATAGACAATCTAAAAGAAACAAAATTGCTTACTGAAGTTTGCTATCAGCGTAATTTCTTCGACCAGGCACACTTCATTAAGGACTTTAAAAAGTTTACGGGGGAAACCCCGGAAAATTTCAAACGCTTGTTGTAGAAAAACGATTTTTTACAATTACAGAGGTTTCTACCCATGTACCTTTGTCCTGTAACTTAATTTAAATCTAGTGAAAACTCAACAGCAACAACTCACATTGGAACAACTCACTAAAGCCCATAGCAAAGTAAAATCGGGGGCAGACTTTCCTAAATACATTCTAGACCTAAAAGAGTTAGGGGTTATCCGTTACGAAACTTTTGTAACGGATGGCCATACCGTCTATGTTGGTAAAAATGATTACAAAATCAAATCACTACCAAAATATAATGCCTTATCCATTGCCAAAACACCCAATAAAGAACAATTTCTCACTTACTTAAAAACCCATCAACAAGGTAACAGCGATTATTCAACTTTTTGCAAAGAAGCAGCTCATTCAGGTGTTTTAAAATGGGTAGTGCGCATGTCCAATATGACCTGTACCTACTTTGACAGCTTGGGCAACAATATTCTCGTAGAGAAAATACCGGGTAAGGACATGTTTTGATATTGCCCAACCCAATATTAAAATTCCCCTACCATAAAAATTACAAGCTGTTTTTTCTGCTCGCTTCAATGGCTTCGGACGTAACAAAAAGCCGAACTGAGGCCCCTTGGCGTAAACGCTTTTATACTACCTCCCTAATATGATCTGGAATAGGGGATAAGTCCACAATGGCAGTAATGCTCACGGTAAGATGCCGATCCCACACCTTTTTCCCCATTAATTTTTAAGTGCATCAACCCAATAAAACACTTCTTCAGAAAAAAGGATTTCGCCAACATTTTAACACAATTCTTATTTAAAATAATTCTAAATAAACTTGCGTGGTTTATTTCCCCAAGATATATTTGTGTCACTATTTTTAATAAATCTAAATAAAAACAAATGAAAATTAATACATTCTTTATTGCTTTACTCCTTGTTGCAATGAGAACTTTTGGCCAAACTGCAACCATCAAAGGCCAAGTTGTCACCGAGGAAAAAACACCAATATCCAATGCAAATGTCATGATAGCAGATTCGGGAATAGGAACTATGACAAATGCTAAGGGGGAATATCAAATTAAAAATATTGAGGCCGGAAGTTATACCATTACGGCGACCTATATAGGTTTTACGAGCCAATCATTTAAGGTGGAAATAACGGCCAATACTACTAAAACACTACCCGATATTGTGCTGCAGGAAAAACAGGAACAACTAGACGAAGTAATCGTAGAAGGACATATAAACAAATACATTACTAAGGAACCCTCAATATCGCTTAGATTAAAGACCGAAATAGTCAAACTGCCCCAAAATATACAGGTCATCAGTGCAGCCCTATTACAGGATCAACAGGCGACCAGTATTATGGACGGGGTGATCAGAAATGTAAGTGGGGTAACGATGTTGGAACATTGGGGTCATTTTGCCAGGGTCAATATGCGTGGTTTTAGACTACCTGCTTTTAGAAATGGTGTAAATGTTCAAGATTCGTGGGGCCCCTTATCCGAAGACATGGCCTTTGTAGACCGTGTAGAATTTGTAAAAGGGCCGTCAGGTTTTATGATGTCCGCCGGTGAACCAGGTGGGTTTTATAATGTTGTGACCAAAAAACCTTCTGAAGAATTTATAGGAAATGTTTCGGTGAGTGCTGGAAGTTTTGATTTTTATAGGGGAACCTTCGACTTGGGAGGAAAACTTTCGGAAAATGGCAAATTGCTGTACCGATTCAATGCCCTATACCAAAATGGCGACAGCCACAGAGGTAATGAAAAGGCTGAACGTTGGGGAGTTGCTCCTGCCTTAACATACAAATTTTCCAAGCGAACCAGGATTACCACCGAACTTAACCTACAAAACGCACAAAGTTATATTGGTTCCGCATATATATTTGCCCCTGTAGCCGATGGGTATGCAAGTTTGGACCGTAAATTTAAGTTTACCGATACCAATTACCCTGCATCCGAAATTCAGGAGATGTCTTTTTTTACCAACTTAAAACACGATTTTTCCAATAATTGGGGTTTTGAAACCCAATTTGCCTATCTACGTTATAACCAAGAAGGCCAATCGTTCTGGGCATGGTCTGTTACCGATGAAGGAGATGCCGATAGACGGGTTACCCAATGGGATGCACTTTCAGTGGGAAAATACTTCCAGACCTATCTCTATGGCAACTTTAAAACAGGAAGCATATCGCATAACATTTTAGGTGGTTTTGATTATACCCAAAAAAATTACTGGGCCGACTTTTCAAATACTGTGGCCATAGACCAAACACCTTTTAATATCTATGATCCCATATACGGCAACTCAATTCCGTTGAATTTCGACCGATCGGTTCCAATACAACACCGAAACGGGGGAGAACCCTATAATGGCAACACCTTAAGGGCTTATTATCTCCAAGACGAAATAGGTTTATGGAAAGATAGAATTAGAATTACCCTGGCAGGTAGGTGCACCGAATTGGTAACCAGGGGCAAAGAGGAACAGGACAACAAATTTTCACCAAGGATAGGTGTAAGTGCCGATATTGCACCTTCCTTTACGGCATACGCATTGTACGACCAATCCTTTCTACCGGCCAATGGCGTGGACTTTAACGGGGATACCTTTAATCCCATTGAAGCCAATGATATTGAAGGGGGAATTAAAAAATCGTTTTTTAATGGGATGCTAAAAACCTCCTTAGGAGCCTTCCAGATTACAAAACAAAATGTGCTGGTAACAGATCCTGAACATCCAGATTTTTCCATCCAGTTGGGCGAGGTACAGTCCAAGGGAATTGAATTTGACCTGCAAGGCCAACTTACACCGGAACTAAATCTAATATTGAACTATGCCAACACCAATGTTGAGATAACAGAGAATACAGATGAAAGCGTCATAGGACAAAGGGTGGCAGGTCATGCCAAACATGTTACCAACGGTTGGTTCAACTATAATTTTGCCAAGACTTCCAAGTTTAAAGGTTTTGGGGCCTCATTGGGCTATCAGTACCAAGTAGATCGTTCCACATGGGCATGGGGTGCGGATAGCCAATCTGACCTTCCAAACTATATTCGACTGGATGGAGCGCTATCATGGAAAAACAATAAACTGCGAGTACAGGTTAATTTGAACAATATATTGAACGAATACCTCTATGCCGGAGCCAATTATGGATCGTATTTATATTGGCAGGCAGAACCTGGAATCAACGGACGGGCTACCATAACCTATAGCTTTTAAAAAATTGATTATTAGTTTAAGTTAGTTGATCAACAGTCCTTGGGTTTATGCCCAGGGGCTGTTTACCATCAAAAAAAAGTTAGATATGAAAAAATCGATTCTTATTACAGCAGTTATATTCATGGCATGATACTAATTTACAGCAATATATATGGAGCGGCATATCACCTGGAAAATTCCCCTAATCCGAATTGTAAAATCCAATTGGTAATAGACAGTATCGGAATTTTTATGAGCAGGGAAGATTTGCAGAACTTATTGGGCATTGTTCAAAAATCACATGAACCTTGTTTTTGTGAGGATTGTGGAGGCAATGCCTGTAATAAGATATGGTGTTCAAATCCGTTGGTCGATATTTGTTTAAAAATGAACGAGCGTACCCTGGACTTGATGGAAGATCTTATTAGGGGCACCCAATTTATGCTGAATTTGGACGACGGTATAGATCAATTTTGTCGATAAGCCCACGGTTTGATACCCTTATCATGGCAGTCACCGGATACAATTGCTAGCAACCATCAAAAAAATTAATTACAAATTAATGGCTCTGTGCACAATTTGTTCGTAGATTTCTCCTGCTTCCTCCAACCTTAATTCTTCGTAATACTTTTTCTTTAGACTAAAATTGGTAAGCACGATATGCTCATCGGGTTCTATGTTAATGTTCTTCAGACACTCCTTGGCGCATTGGAGGGGACAACCGTCAATAACGATTATTGGCCTGCTGGATCTAGCCTTTTTAACGAGCGATCTTACCTTTCCTCCGACCCCTGCTATACAGAACATTTCGGCAATGCCCTCGGTGTTGATTTTTAGGGCGATATCGTTTGCCAATTGTGCAACATTGCTACACCCAGAACAGGAATAAATAAGTGGCAGATTATTTTTCTTTTGATTTTCCATTATCAGTACTTTTAAATTGTGGTTTCCATTTATAATAGATTCTTTGGTAGATTGTCCGTATTGGTCCGCACATTGTCCATATTATAATAACCTCCTTTATTCTCCCTACGTTTCAGGGATTGATGAATAATTAAATACGCCACATTTATCATATTTCTTAATTCACATAGTCTCGTATTTACTTTTACCGTTTTGTACAGTTCCTCCACCTCCAGATAAATTGAATCAAGATGTTGTAGAGCTTTGGTCAATCTACTATTACTACGAACTATACCCACATAATCCCTCATAAGATTCTGCAGCCTCTCAAGATTGTGTTGCACCAGAATATATTCTTTGGGGACAGTCGTTCCTTGGTCGTTCCAATCAGGGATCGAAATCTTATTGGGCGCTACAGAATTCGAAGCCTGATATTCATAAATATTATTGGCATATACCAGTGCTTCCAGCAAAGAGTTGGAAGCCAATCTATTGGCTCCATGCAATCCAGTACAAGAACATTCGCCACATGCAAAAAGGTTGGCTACAGAAGTCTTTCCATGCCTGTCCACTACAATGCCGCCGCAGAGGTAATGGGAGGCGGGTACAACAGGGATCCAATCCTTTCCAATATCGATATGGTTGGCCAAACATTCTTGGTAAATATTTGGAAAATGATTTTTGAATTCGGTGATATCCAAATGGGTGCAATCCAAAAAGACCATTTTGTCTCCTGATTTCTTCATCTCTGCGTCTATACATTGGGATACGATATCCCTGGAAGCCAATTCCGCCCTTTTGTCATAATCCGGCATAAATCTATGGCCACTCTTGCTCCGTAACAAGGCACCGAAGCCCCTTACCGCTTCGGATACTAGAAATGAGCGCCCACCCTTGTTGTTGTACATAGCAGTGGGGTGGAACTGCACAAACTCCATATCCCTAATTTCAGCTTTTGCCCTATAAGCCATTGCTATACCATCTCCTGTTGCAATTAATGGATTTGTGGTATTGCCATATACGCGACCGATACCACCGGATGCCAATAAAATATTATCGGCCCTTATGGTAAATATATCCCCTGTTTTTTGATCCATGACATATGCGCCAAGGCACGTTATATTTTTGGGATCGGAAATAGTAAGGTGATGTTCCGTAATAAGATCCAATGCAAAGTGATAGGGTAAAATGGTAACATTCTGTAATTTATGAACTTGTTGAAGCAATACGCGCTCAACCTCGTATCCAGTAATGTCCTTATGGTGAACTACACGGTTTTCAGAATGTCCACCTTCCAATCCTAAATCCAGTTTACCCGATTTGTTGACATCAAAACTAGCACCCCAGCGCATTAATTCCTTGAGGCGAGGTGGACCTTCCTTTATAACCATTTCAACAACCGCCCCATCACATAATCCGTCTCCTGCAACCAAGGTGTCATGAATGTGTTTCCGAAAAGAATCTTCTTCCAAATCCGTTACTACAGCAACACCCCCCTGGGCATATTTTGTGTTGGATTCCTGTTCATCGGCTTTCGTAATAATAGTTACGGATCTATTGGGAAACCTTTGGGCTATTTTCACAGCATACGTCAATCCTGCAACTCCGGAACCTATAACAAGATAATTTGTTGATACCATTTCATTTCGATAATTCCAACATTCTTTGAATCGGTTGCAGTGCCCGTCTCCTTATGTCTTCTTGAACCTCTATATGTGGTGTTTCATCTAAAAGACAATTATAAATTTTTTGCAGGGTATTCACTTTCATATAGGCACATTCACTACAGGCGCAGGTATTATCCTCCTCTGCCGGTGCTGGAATAAGAACGGTAGAAGGGACCTCCAGCTGCATTTTGTGCAATATTCCGGCTTCCGTGGCAACAATAAACTGTTCATTGGAATGGTTTTTAACATAATTGATCATACCGGCAGTGGAACCAATATAGGTGGCCAGATCCAAAATATGCTCCTCGGATTCCGGATGGGCTATTATTTTTGATTCTGGATATGCCTTGTAGAGTGACAATAATTTATCTACGGAAAAAGCTTCGTGTACCATACAGGAACCATCCCACAACAATAAATCCCTTCCCGTTTTTTTAATGATGTAACGTCCCAAATTCTTGTCTGGCGCAAAGATAATAGGCCTGTCTTTAGGAATCGACTCCACTATCTTTAGGGCATTGGAAGAAGTACAAACTATATCGCTCATGGCCTTGATTTCCGCAGAACAATTTATATAAGTAATCACCAAGTGCTCCGGGTGTGCTTTTATGAAAGTTGAAAATGACTCAGGCGGACAAGATTCGGCCAACGAACACCCCGCACCTAAGTCGGGCAACAATACCTTTTTGGTCGGATTTAGGATTTTCGCCGTTTCTGCCATAAAGTGTACCCCGGCAAATACGATTATTGAGGCATCTGTTTCAGCAGCCTTTTGTGAAAGCCCCAAACTATCACCAACATAATCTGCGACTTTTTGTATTTCATCCCGTTGGTAATAATGTGCGAGAATTACCGCATTTTTCCCACGTCTCAATTGGTTTATGCTCTCTATTAATTCCATAAGATTTACAAGTAAATATGAGCGGAAAAAGGTAGGTTTATGGACCAAGATGGAAAATGATAATTATCATTAAATTTTACAATTATCGCATAAAACCAGAATGTATTCAATTATGGGCAACCTTAATTATCATACTAGGGTTGTAATGATAAAAGTCGATCCTGTTTGTAACAAAAGATTTAAAGAGTCTTTATTAGTGAAACTCAATTTTGGGAAGTCGGTAAGACGCACTTAAAATTGCAAGTTGAAATAATCCCGCCTTTTTTGGCGGGATCTAGGGTCGATTCCTAATATTGGGTTCAGGGCCTGCCTAAGTCCGCAGACAGGCTTCCATGAGGTTTAATATCTTTTATTCCACTACGTGGGAATACTGGTAATTATACTATTTTTGCAAACGCCTCCCCGCAGAATATTTTCTGCCACCTAGTGGTGGATAATGGTTTGGTTCATGTTCTGTAAAATATAATAAATCAGAACTCCTTATTCTTACAAGGATGGGCAGCCGAAATGACGATGGACCATATAGAAAATGCGGCTTTAAAAATGTTGAAACAATGAATGTTCCAGAGAAAGGACTGTTGAAAAAAGGGAACAAAAAGATTTTATAACCAAGATCCCAAATTGCCAACATGTGCAATGTCCCATAATATAGACTCATAAAGTGAAATTAAAGAGAAGAAGAAAATTAGTCACCTATTTAAATATTCTTGACCAACCTGTCCGATTTAACCCCTTTGTTTTCAGTCGAACATTTTTATTATGGGCCTTACTTGGGTTAATTGGCGGAATTATTGCTGGAATTTATTGGATTGCACTGGAATTCTTAACCCTGAAACTGGCATTATTTGAAGGTTGGCAAGTGATTCCCCTAATGGCAATATGCGGACTTTTGGCAGGTTTGATTATCCACTTTATCGGAGACCCGGGAGAAATTCATTTAATTGTCAACAACATCCGTTTCAACAAAGGAAAACTCGACCCAAAAAACAATCCTTCCATGATACTTTCCTCCTTATTGTGCGTAGCATCGGGAGGAAGTCTCGGTCCAGAGGCCCCTTTGGTACAAGTAACAGGTTCAACAGGTACATGGATGGGCAAGTTATTCCGACTCAAGGGAGAAGAGTTGAGGTCTTTAAGTATCGCAGGAATGGCTTCAGGATTTACTGCCCTATTTGGGGCACCGTTGGGCGGTAGCCTGTTTTCCTTGGAAATACTACATCATAAACATGCCGTGGAGTATTACAAAGCAATTATCCCCGCCTTTGTTGCAAGTTGTTTTAGTTATTTGGTATTTGCCTTTATTATTCATCTAGGGCTTGGTCCATTGTGGGATTTATCCGGTTATGAATATTCGGGTATATTTGATTTTGCCTATGCTGTATTATTTGCTATAATTGGGGCCCTATTCGGATGGGGGTTCATTTTTTGCACTAAATTTTTCAAATCAATTTTTGAAAAAAGGCCACTACCCATATTCATCAAAACACTTATCGGTGGTATTCTACTGGGAATAATTGCCTTTTATTTCCCAATTACCAGATACTTCGGACATCACGAAATTAATGAGTTATTGGAAGGTGATTTTTCACTGTCCCTGTTATTTGCCATATTGATTTTTAAAATCATTGCTATTTCCATAACCGTTACTGCTGGTTGGAGAGGCGGATTCATTATTCCTCTTTTTTTTGTAGGGGCTACCTTAGGTCTTATAATACATCAACTGTTTCCAACAGTCAACCTTACCTTGGCCATTGTTAGTTGTATGGGGGCAATTAATGCCTGTGTTACCAGAACACCCATGAGTACTACAATATTATTGGCCACCTTAACTGGATTTGGACATTTCATTCCCATCCTTTTTGCCTGTTTAACAGGTTATTTTTTAGCCCCAAGAATTCCTTTTATAGGTTCCCAAATGGAAAATGAATAAACAGTATGGAGTAGGCTTATCCTAAAAAGTTATAATTCCAGGTGTAGGATTGAAGAAATAAAAAATCCAAATCCACACAAAATTATTCATTATCACTGAGGAGTATTGGAAAAAGGTATAGATATAATTGAGCCAATTGATTGAAAAATTCAAAAACTTAAGCTAGTATTGGTAACCATTCATTTTAAAGGATTAAAAAAGGAAGCGGTTGGGCCGAAACCTGGGCAAGAATGACTAATTGGGATAGTTGAACAATAATTATATTGAAAAGAGCACAGAGAAATTTAATACCCCAATAATTCCAGAAATTCGGAAAGCCTTATATTTCGGGCGTCACATATTTTTTTTAAAGTGACCAAGCTAATTATATAATCTGGGTCCGATTTTATCCTGCGCACGGTTTTTTCATCAATGGCATGGTCCAATGCAAATGACCTTTGCGATTTGGATTCTTCAATCCAATTCTGTGCAATATAAGAACAAATTGATTTGCTTAACTTATCCATTTAAGACAAATAAAAAAGTTCTCGAAGAAAAAAGTGCGGACAAAAATCCGCATATAAATATTTTTCATTATATTTACCTCATTAACATATGTTTGCGATTCTT
>TARA_R110002050_G_scaffold272095_1_pt1 | contig 14935 bp, 13 predicted proteins | sample TARA_R110002050 | Tara Oceans TARA_R110002050 (sample SAMEA4396988) | marine metagenome | biome: Polar Biome; feature: [DCM] deep chlorophyll maximum layer (ENVO:01000326); material: water (ENVO:00002006), including particulate matter (ENVO:01000060) such as... | depth 25 m
TTAATATTGACTTTGGTTTCTCTTATCATTTTGTAGATTTTTATGCTCACTTTACTGCTAAAAATATTTTAGATAATTCTGGCGTAAATTATAATCAAAATGGAGAGTTTGAATTTAAAAACTTAAGAACTTATTTGCTTTCTTCTGGATATACTTTTAGTAAGTTTGGTAGCGAGTGGAGCTATGAACCTTCTATAATGTATATGTATAGGGATGCAACAGAAGAATCTTCTATTGACATTAACGGAAAGGTTTATAAAGAAATGGATTTTGGTAAAGTTTGGGGTGGATTATCTTACAGACGTAGTTTAGATGGCGCTCAGTTTCAAGATGGAGCTGGTGTAAGCAGTCAAAAATTACAATATGTAACTCCGTTTATAGGAATAGATTATAACAACTTTGTATTTGCTTATACATATTCTTATCAAGCTAATACAGTGAATTTTAATACAGGTGGTTTTCATCAGTTTACTTTAGGTTTCAACTTTAACTGTAGAAGAGAGAAGTATGAGTGTAATTGTCCTGCAATTAACTAATGATATAACAATATTAAAAAAGGCTCAATGAAAATTGAGCCTTTTTCTTGTTTTAAATTATTCCCATTTGTAGTTTTTCTTTTCAGCTTGTGATTTTAACGCTTTAAGCATTGCATTTTCTAAACTGTTAGTGTTATCAGTATTTTGCTTCGCTACATAATTGCGTCGTTTTATATTTAAAGCTTCAATTTCATTTTGAAGTTTTTCTCTAGTCTTAGCTTTCTTTTCAACATAAGTTTTAATTTCATCTTTAGACTTTCCTTTTAATTCTTCTGGTAATTCTTTTTCATCTAATTCATCATAAGAAAAATCCTCTTCTTTTCCCGCATCTACTAAATCCCAAGAACTGTTTTTATATAAACGGGAACTTTTGCTAACTGTTCTACTTACGGCATTAGCTTTATTATAACTCATAGCATTGATATCTTGCTCTGCTTGCATTTCTAGTTTTTTTCTACCAGCATTACCATAAGCAACATACGTTTTATTCAATTTTTCATTGAGTTCTAAAATTTTATCATCATATGGAGAGGCAACGTGTACGGTTGCTTCATTGTGATTTATTGCCATATAATTTCCGTGGGTTAAATCTGCACCATCTTTCCAATATGCAGAGATACCTTGATTATAATCGCCACAAAAAATAGTGTTTACAGTGACACCATTTTGGTGTGCTAGTTTAGAAGCATCCTTATAACTCACATTTCCTTGTGAGTAAGGCTCATTTCCTGCTATGAATATTAACTTTAAATCTTCTTTACTTGTTCCCCATTCTAATTGGTTCAGTGCAGTTTTAATAACCTTTCCACAGAATTCATTTCCACCATTTGTAGTTAAAGAGAATAATGATTTTGAAATTTCGTCCAAATCGTCACTAAAAGCAATAACCTGCCTGAGGTAGCCTTCTTCTGCATTAAGGTTATCATTTCCATATTCGTATAATGCAATTTTTAGATTAGGACTATCACCTTCGCATTTTGCATAAGATAATTCATTTACAATCTTCCAAAGTTGTGCTTTGGCTTGGTCTATTAAACCGTCCATACTATTACTAGTATCTAGTAGAAGCGCAACTTTAATTTCGGGTTGGTTTTCTTTAGAGTTTGCATTAATCACAGTTTCTGCAATTAATTCAGTTGACGGATTTGGTTTTTTGTTATTTGCATTACAAGCCATTAATGTTGTAAGGCTTAATGCTAAGACTAAAGGTTTAAAATGTGTTTTCATAATCAATTTATTTTTTGTCGTTTGTAATCAATGGAATTATGGTTTCTTCTTCTTTTAAATAGTCTTCTAGCTCATAAATGTTCTTATAATCATAGCCATAAAGATTTATAAATGTTGGGATGTTTAAAGCGAGTCTAACTGATTTATCAAAAAGTGAAGGCTTCTTACTCTCAAAATTATTGTTACAATAAATTAGGATTCTTGTTTTGTTATCTGGAATTATAGATTTTAAATTCGCTTCGGTAAAATCTGAAAAATTTAAATGTATTGCACCTTTAATATGTATTTCATCAAAAGCTTTTTTAGATCTTGTATCCAAAATTATGGTGTTAGATTCTAGTCTGTAGATATTAAAAGTAGCTTCGTCTATCAATCTAGCTTCTCTATAAGTTCTTAGACTATCGCTTAGTGTTACAAACCCGTCGTAATTGACTTTTTTAGTTACTAAATTTTGTTTGTTTTGGGCAAAGCTTAAGCTTATTGAAAATATGAGAATAACGTAGATTGAAATTATTTTTAGTTTTATCATAATTTCTAATTTTTAGTATTTAATTCTTTTACGTCAATAGTTCCGTTTGGAGATATCACATAATATTTGTGGTCTATTTTTGTTTCAACAACAGGTGTTGGTTTTTGTTCTTTTGGTTTTGGAGTGAATACGAGTTTTATGTTCATGCCTATTTGGACAACCGGTTCTAAAATAGACGGATTAACAACCACATCATAAGTTTCGTAAGTAAGTGGTTGATAATAATAAGAAGTTTGTTTTTTTACTGTTGTTACGCCTTTGTTTTTGCTTAAAGCTTCAACAGAAGTACTGTTATAGGCTTGGTAGCTCTGGTAGAAATCTTTTGGGAAATAACAGTATTTATCATCTGCAATGGCAACATCATAATTAGCCATGTTAAAGCCTAGAGCTTGATAATAACTTTTTTTCTCTTCTATAAGTTTTAATAATTCATTTTGAAGATTTTTATAAACCTCCTGTATGTTTTCAATATAATAATCAACCTTAACTAAGTTGTAAACTTCACTTTGTGCGCAAGCTTCTAAAATGGCTTCAAATTGACTGGTTTTTGTAAATTGTATATGAATATTCTGTTGCAATTCAAATCCCTTAGGCACTTCAGAATACGTTTTACTGAATAGTTTCTTAGTGACTTCAACTTCATAAATAGGAATAAAAGAAATCACATCAATAGCAATATCTTTTTGAGTAATCCCTTTAGCGTTTAAACGGCGTTTAATACTATCAATACGTTCCTTCATTAATTGATTCGTTTTTTCTGCAGAAGGACCCATTTGAGACACGTTAAAAATAGCTGTGTAAGTTGTTGCACTAACATTTTGAAGTGCTTTTACATCAACAGTCAATACATTACTTGGATAAAGCGTTTTGTTAATTTGTTGCTGAACGGTTGGGTTGTAAATTTGAGCGTTTCCAGAAGATAAAATATTCTGTCTAGAAATGTCTTGTGTAATTTCGTTATAATTTCCTCTGTGTTGTGCTGAAAGATTAATACTAAACATTAGTAATAGTAGTGTAGCTAATTTGATTGATTTCATTTTCATAATTGTTTTTTGATTCGTTGGTAAAGCTCTGCCGAAAAAACATTGAAATAAAACCAGAATGAGTGAAGTAGTCCTTTAGATGAGTAAACCTGACTCGTATTTTAGTATAAGTGGCTTTTTAATGGTGAAAATGAACTCGATTCTACAATGCCCATTTTTTGAAACCAAATAAAGTATGTAAGTTTAGTGCAACAAATAAAATGTGACGTGAAAATTTCTAAATCATATTGTTTTCTATTACTGTTTTGGTGTGTTGGGTTTTTAGCCTTTGCACAGCAAAGATTAGATAATAGAGATTCTAATAACACCACAGTGTTTACAATTAGAGGTTCTGTGTATGAAAAAGAATCGTACACACCTTATAAGAATGTTGAGATTGTAGTAAATGGTGGACGATATACCCGAACCTTTGCAGATGGTTCTTTTAATTTAGAAGTTAAAATTGGAGATGAACTAATTATTAGTCATAATGATTTTGAAACCATCTATTATACAGTAACATCAGATGAGCGTATTACCATAGAAGTTATTGATGCCAAACAAAATGGTAGAAGTAAAAGACTGTCGAGCGATTTTAAGCGGTTTAACGAGATGATAGATTCTGCAGATGTCTATTTAAAGAAAGATGCAGAAAAGAGTATAAAGTTTATTGGAAATGCTTTAAATGTAGAGATTAATGCGGAGCAAAGTGCACAGGCACATGAGTTGTTAGGAGACGTTTATGTGTATTGGAAACAATATGATTTAGCTATTTCTGCCTTTAAAATAAGTTTACAAAATGCATCAACGGCTTCTGCAAAGCTAAAATTGGCTGAAGCTTATAGAAATGATGGTGATTTTAATACAAGTCTTTCAACTTACCAACAGATTGACGAAAAGGACTTGTCTAATTATCAAAAAACGGTTTGGTTTGAAGGTCTTGGCGATACTTATGTAAAGTTGAAGGATTATTCTAAAGCAATAAAAGCTTATGAAGACGGATTAAAAGTGGCGAATAAACACTTAATTGCTCCCAAAGTCACAGATTTAAACTCTAAAATGGCACAAGTTTATAGTGACCAAGGGCAAACGAATAAAGCGAAATTACTTTTTAGTAATTCATTGAATCTAGCTAAGAATGAAAACAAAAAACGTGCTGTTGAAGAGCAAGTAAAGGTTGCGGAATTTAATAGTGTCAATGCAGATTACGAAGATGAAATTGTTTTAAGAAAACAAGCTATTGAAGGCATAAAGGATATTGAAAGAGATTCTGTTATTGCTAATGAAAGTCCCATAACAACACAAAAGCAAAATTATAAAATTGGTAATGCTTATTATCTTCAAAATGATTTAGAAAGTGCTATTCCTTATTACGAAAAGAGTAGAGAAGAAGCCGAAGAAAAAGAAGATTTAGACGTAAAATTAGATGCAACCCGTAAATTGTCTGAAGCACATTTAAAATCCGGAAACACAGAAAAAGCAATAGAGTATAATGACGAATATAAAAATGTTGTTGACGAGTTATATGCAAAAAAAATACAAGAAATTTCAAGAGCAGCGCGTGCTAGTAGAAGTATAGCAGAGCAACAAAGTAGAATTACATCTTTAGAAAGCGATAGAGCGTTATCTAAAAGTACTTATGAGTTAACGCAAGAACGAAATAAAAGTCAGCAACTCATTATTTACAGTTTAATAGGTGGTTTGGTATTGCTTTTAATTACAGGTTATTTAATGTTTAAATACATTAAACAACAACGTTTGGCAAATAATTTATTGGCTTTAAAATCTTTAAGAAGTCAAATGAATCCGCATTTTATATTTAATGCTTTAAATTCTGTAAATACATTTATTGCTACTAATGACGAACGCACAGCAAATAAATATTTAACGGATTTTTCTAAATTAATGAGAGCTGTTCTAGAAAATAGCGAAGAAGATTTTATTCCGCTTAAAAAGGAAATTGAATTGCTGAATTTATATACCAAGCTCGAACATTTTAGATTTCAAGATAAATTTGATTATTCTATAGATGTGGATGAAACTATTGATGTTGAAGAATTTCAGATTCCACCAATGTTATTACAACCTTATATAGAAAATGCGGTTTGGCATGGTTTGCGTTACAAAACCGAAAAAGGACATTTAAATATTATTATTAAATCAAAATCTAAAGACGAAATAACCATTACTATTTCAGATGATGGAATAGGACGAGAGCGTTCTAAAACGCTAAAAACAGACCATCAGAAAAAGCAGAATTCAAAAGGGATGAACAACATTAAAAAACGTGTTGCTATTTTGAATGAAATGTATAAAGATAAAGTAGATGTTGCCATTGCTGATTTTCAAGATTTAGAAGATGCAGGTACAAAGGTTGTTGTGACACTTAAAAAAGACTAATTAGGTTGGAAGCTATAAGTTTGAAGTTAAGTGACTTCGTGCTTTACGCTTTGAACTTCAAACTCAAAACAATGAAATTAAAAGCCATAATTGTAGAAGACGAAGAAAACAGCAGATTAATTCTAAGGAATTATTTAACTAAGTATTGTCCAAATATTTCGATTTTAGGCGAAGCTGCAAATGTTGAAGAAGCTTTAGTTTTAATTAGAAATAATGATTTAGATGTTGTGTTTTTAGATGTAGAAATGCCTTATGGGAACGCTTTTGATTTATTAGACAAAGTAGGTGATATTAATTTTGAAACCATATTTGTTACTGCGTACAATCACTATGCTATTGAGGCTTTAAATGCACATGCATCTTATTATTTAATGAAACCTATTTCTATTGATGAATTGATAAAAGCAGTGGATTATGTCACTGAAATCAGAACAAAGGAAGATGCGCTACAAGACCAGATTTTAGTGCCAAAAACGAATTCTGTTAATGGGAAAATTACCATTCCGCAGCAAGATGGTTTTGAAGTAATAGAAACAGCAGACATTATGTATTGCAAGGCGGATGATAATTACACAGAAATTCATCTTAATAATAACAAAAAGAAACTTGTTAGTAAAACATTAAAATATATTGAAGAAAGCCTAGTAGAAGCCAATTTTGCAAGAGTGCATAAAAGCTATTTGGTAAATGTCAATGAAATTGTAAAATACGTAAAAGGAAAAGGCGGAAGTGTAATACTAAGTAATGGAAAAGAAATATTGGTATCTGCTTCTAAGAAGTCTGATTTGTTGTCTTATTTTAAGTAGAAATTAAGATTTAGGGAATTTAAACTTTTTGATTCCATCTATTAATTTATCCAAATTAAATGAAGCAAAAATTAATAGAAATGAAGATAAGAATCCTCTAAATTGGTTAGTTATAGATTCCTCATAAAAGGAGTTATAAATGGATGCAATCAAGCCTAAAATTCCAATAACTAAAAGTGTGTACTTTAATAATTTCATTTTTAATAATGCTTATGTTCACTTTATAAGTAGTAGGTTTATTTGTTTTGTTACAAAGTTTATTCAAAAAACTACTAAATGCTCAATTCCACAACCAATCCTTCATTAGAACGTACATTAAAAACCGTATTGTCTTCAAAAATTAAATATTGGCCTTTAATGCCAACTAATTTTCCTGAGTAATTTGGAGTTTTACTTAGATTAAGACTTTTAGGTTTTATAGGATATTGTTCTACGGGAAAATGTATATGTGTTTCCGTATTGTTTTCAATAAAATAAGGTTGTGCTTCTTCAGGAATGTATTGCTTTAATTTTTGTCGCCATTCTAGTAAATTTTCATCTTTAATATCATTTTTTAACATGGTTCGCCAGTTAGTTTTGTCCGCAACATGGTCTTTTAGTGCAACTTCAGTAATTCCGGCTAAATAACGGTTAGGGACTTCTACAATTTCTAACGCTTCATGTGCACCTTGGTCAATCCAACGTGTTGGTACTTGGCCTTTTCTTGTAACACCAACTTTTACGTTGCTAGAGTTCGCTAAATATACAATGTGTGGTTGTAGTTGTACTTGTTTTTCAAATTCTAAGTCTCTGTCTTCAATACCTAAATGTGCTGTACTTAATTCTGGTCTCATAATCCAATCACCAGCTAATGGTTTATCAAAAAAGCAAGTTTTACAAAAACCTTGTCTGTAAATAGGCTTATCTAATCTGCAGCTTAAGCATTGTTGTCCAACAAGTTTAATACTAATGGTTTTGTCTAACAGTTGGTTCATTTGTATGAAATCATTTTCAAAGACCAAATAGTATTGAATTGGGTCTGAAAATTCAGTTTGCATTTTTGTGAGAACTCCTGTAAAAACCATAAAAGAATTTAGTATTTTTATCATTCAAGCTTCAAAAGGATAAAACTTAGAAGACTGATATGAATATTAGAATGTTAGATTCAAAATTACAAACAATAACTGAAATATTAAATCTCGTTTAGCGAGTAAAGATAGTTTATCCATGCCAATTCCTATTGTAAATTCTATTGCTTCTTGGTTTTTGAAAAAACGATTTCATCAAATTGAATTGTTTATTAAATATCCAAATGAAGTACAAAACGAGTTGCTTTTTAGCTTGTTAAAAGTAGCTAGAAATACTGAGATTGGTAGAAAGTATAACTTCGATTCTATAAAAAGCTATAGAGAATTCAATCAACGTATTCCTATTGTTAATTATGAAGAGTTTCAACCATTAATAGAGCGCTCTCGAAATGGAGAACAAAATATTTTCTGGCCCACTTCTATAAAATGGTTTGCTAAATCTAGTGGAACTACGAATGCTAAAAGTAAATTTATTCCGGTAAGTACAGAGTCTTTAGAGGATTGCCATTATGCAGCAAGCAAGGATTTACTGTGTATGTATCTAAATAATAATGAAGATGCACAGTTGTTTACAGGTAAGAGTCTACGATTAGGAGGAAGTAAAGAATTGTACAAAGAAAAAGGTACTGTATTTGGGGATTTAAGTGCTATACTTATTGATAACATGCCATTTTGGGCAGAGTTTAGTAGTACACCAAGTAATAGAGTCTCTTTAATGAGCGATTGGGAAACCAAAATGCAAGCTATTGTAGAAGAAACTATAGAGGAAAACGTAACAAGTCTCGCAGGCGTGCCTTCTTGGATGTTGGTTTTGCTCAACAACGTGTTAGATAAAACAGGAAAAGATAATCTTTTTGATATTTGGCCAAACCTTGAAGTTTATTTTCATGGAGGAGTAAGTTTTGATCCATACGTAGAACAGTATAAAGCAATCTTACCTTCTAATAAATTTAGATATTACGAAATATATAATGCCTCTGAAGGCTTCTTTGCGATACAGGATCAGAATAATTCTAGTGATTTATTATTGATGCTAGACTATGGTATTTTCTATGAATTTATACCCATGGATTCCTATAAAACATTGCAACAAAGAGTTATTCCGTTAAGTGATGTGGAACTCAATACTAACTATGCGGTATTAATTACCACTAATGCTGGTTTATGGCGCTATAAAATTGGAGATACCATAAAATTTGTGAGTTTAAGTCCACATAGAATTAAAGTTACAGGTAGAACAAAACACCATATAAATGCTTTTGGAGAAGAGTTAATAATTGAAAATGCCGAAAGTGCTTTTAAAAGTGTTTGCCAAAAAACATCCGCGGAAATTGTAGATTATACAGCTGCTCCAATATTTATGGATGGTAAGGAAAAAGGTGCACACGAGTGGATTATTGAATTTAAAACACCTCCTAAAGATATGTCTAAATTTGAAGTTTTATTTGACGAGGAATTAAAAGCATTGAACTCAGATTACGAAGCTAAACGTTTAAATAACATGACGTTAAATAAGCCGAAAATTCATAGTGCACGCACTAACTTATTTTATGATTGGCTAAAGGATAACGATAAACTTGGAGGTCAGCATAAGGTGCCTCGTTTGTCTAATTCTAGAGTTTATTTAGAAGAATTACTTCGTTTAAATAATTAATAATCATGTAATTCTACTACAAATAATTGTAATTCTCGTTACCTTATCGATAAAAAAGTGTTACTTATCCAATATAAGTGCTGATGTACGACCAGTTTCTTAGGTTAATTGTATCTTTAGAATGTATTAATCCATTATTCCCTCTATTATGAAATTTACTTTTCATGCGCTTTGCGTAATTATGTTCTGTGCATACGGCTTGTATGAAATTACAGATCCTGTAAAACGAACTAAAATTGATGCTCTTAATAAAAGTGGCTATGCTTTTGAAGTTGAAGTCTCAAAAATAAATTCAGATTACTCTGAGATTGCTAGTGCAATGTTTAGAAATAAACTAGTAATTGTATCATCTAAAAAGATTGGTGGTTTAGGTTCTGGTAAGGATCCGAAAACAAAAGAACCTTATACTGATTTATTTTGTTTAGATGTCAAAGGAGCTAATAGTTTCTCTCAACCATTTTTATTTAGTAGAATTTTAAATACAAAAGGTAATGAAGGCCAAGTTTCTTTTTCTCCAGACGAGCATACTATTTATTACACAAGAAGTGAAAGAGGTAGTGAAGGTAATTATAAAATATATAAGGCTGATTTAAAAAAGAATTCTCAGGGTAAATGGATGAACGAAACAGAATTATCTATTAGTAGTGATGATTATTCAGTAGAAAATCCACATGTATCTGCGGATGGTAAATTTTTATTTTTCTCATCTAATATGAAAGATGGATTTGGTGGATTTGATATTTACATGGCAAGAATTAATAAAGATGGAAGTATAGGTGCTTATGTCAATCTGGGAGATAAAGTTAATTCAGAAAAAAATGAAAAATACCCATTTACAACAGATGACAATAAAGAATTATATTTCTCTTCTACAGGTCATGGAAGTTTAGGTGGTTATGATATATTCATTTCTAACAGAAGGAATATTGCCTATAGTGAACCTAGAAATTTAGGAAGAGCAATTAATTCTAACAGAGATGAGATTGCTTTTATGATAATTAATGGAGAAACAGGTGTTTTTTCATCTAATAAAGATAAAAGAACATATGCTTATAATATGTACCACGTTCAAGCCGAAATGATTTATAAAAATTTAGAAGGTATTATTACTACAGAAGACGATAAAAAGTTGCCAAATACAACTGTAGTTTTATTAGATGACGAAGGTAAAGAGTTAGAGCGTCAAATAACAAGTGCTGATGCATCTTATCATTTTAAGTTAAAGCCTTATGATTATTATCAAATTGTAGTAGAGAAGGATGGTTATTTGAATTATAAGGAAGAACTCGCTCCTAATGCATATTCTGAGAAGTCAGTTCTAAAAATGGCAACAAAGAAAGTTAAAGTAAGTTATATTAAAGTTAAAAAATAGCATTTAAACCGAAAATTATGTTTTTAATATGAGTTGAGCGATGGATATAATCGTTTTAACCAATATTATTCTCAATAAGTACTTTCGTCAATCATTGCTGTTATATTTGATAAAAATTAATGTGCTATTAACTTTTACAATTATTTAAAAATATTGCTAGCAATATTAATTAATTTGATCCCTAACATAAAAAGCCACAATTTCTAAATTGAAATTGTGGCTTTTAGTTTTTTAGTCTAAAAAAAAAGTTTAAGACACTGCTTTTAACTTTTTTAAAGTTGACTTATTCAATCTATCTTCAGCATAAGATTTAGTAATGCTTAATTTGGTTTCACCAGATCCTGGTAATTCAAACATCGCTTCAGTTAAGATTTCTTCACAAAGTGATCGTAAACCACGTGCACCAAGTTTATATTCTATAGCTTTTTCAACAATATACTCTAATGCGCCATCTGTCATAGATAGAGCAACATCATCCATCTCAAACAATTTTTTGTATTGTTTAACAATCGCATTTTTAGGTTCTGTTAAAATAGCTCTAAGGGTTTTAGCATCTAAAGGGTCCATGTGAGTTAGTACAGGTAAACGACCAATGATTTCTGGTATTAAACCAAAATCTTTTAAATCCTTTGGTATAATGTATTGTAAAATATTATCCTTATCTACACTTTCTACATTTATAGAACTATAACCAATAGCTTGCATATTAAGACGTTTAGAAATCACGCGCTCAATACCATCAAAAGCACCACCTGCAATAAATAATATATTTTCAGTGTCTACTTCAATAAATTTTTGATCAGGGTGCTTACGACCTCCTTTTGGCGGCACGTTAACAACAGTTCCTTCTAAAAGTTTTAATAAGGCTTGTTGTACGCCTTCTCCTGAAACATCTCTAGTAATAGAAGGATTATCACTTTTACGTGCTATCTTATCTATTTCATCTATAAAAACAATACCACGTTGTGCTTTTTCTAAATTGTAGTCTGCAGCCTGCAATAAACGCGTTAGAATACTTTCTACATCCTCACCAACATAACCAGCTTCTGTTAATACAGTAGCATCAACGATTGCTAATGGTACATTTAACATTTTAGCAATAGTTTTTGCCATTAATGTTTTACCCGTACCTGTTTGGCCAACCATTATGATATTACTTTTTTGTATTTCAATATCATCATCTGTTGGTGGTTGCAGTAAACGCTTATAGTGATTGTAAACTGCAACAGACATTACACGTTTAGTGTATTCTTGTCCTATTATATAGTCGTCTAAAAAGCCTTTAATTTCTTTAGGCTTTTTAAGCATTAATTCTGCACTTAAATCTGAATTACCAGATTGTTTAGATTCTTCTATAACAATGCCATGTGCTTGCTCTATACAGCGATCACAAATGTGGGCATCTAATCCTGCAATTAAGAGGCTTGTTTCTGGCTTTTTCCTACCACAAAATGAACATTCTAATTCTTCCTTTGCCATATTTTTAATTTGATGTCTTGCTGAATAAAGTAAAGTGTCTTAAATATTATGGACATTTTATTTTACTCAGCATGACATTATAAATAATTTAGTAAATAGAAATATTTAGTCGAAAGTAATTAGAATTACTTTCTCGTTAATACTTCATCAATCATTCCATATTCTAAAGCTTCTTGTGAGCGCATCCAATAATCTCTGTCAGAATCTTTTTCTACTTGTTCAATTGATTTTCCTGAGTGTTTTGCAATAACTGCATATAATTCTTCTTTAACTCTAATCGTTTCTTTTAAAGCAATTTCCATATCACTTAACTGACCTTGAGTTCCGCTACTTACTTGGTGAATCATTACACGAGAGTGTGTTAATGCAGAACGTTTACCTTCCGCACCAGCACATAATAAAACGGCTGCCATAGAAGCAGCAATACCTGTACAAATTGTAGCAACATCTGGCTTTACAAATTGCATTGTATCGTAAATCCCCAAACCAGCATAAACTGATCCTCCAGGTGAGTTGATGTAAATCTGAATATCTTTATTTGCATCTGTACTTTGTAAGAATAACAATTGTGCTTGGATAATGTTAGCAACTTGATCGTTAACTCCTGTTCCTAAAAAGATGATACGATCCATCATAAGACGTGAAAACACATCGAAAACGGCAATATTCATTTGGCGCTCTTCAATAATGTTTGGCGTCATATTAGAAGGATACATGCTTTCTATTATCTTACTGTAATAGTTGCTGTTAATTCCTTGGTCTTTTATTGCAAATTTTTCAAATTCTTTTCCGTAATCCATATAAATTTAAATCTTTTAATTAATGAGTTCTCTTTTGTAAAACACTTATTATACGCTACTTATTGTACAAACTTTTAAAGAGAAAGCCGTTCCATAAAAAAAGCGCAAAACCATTAAGTTTTACGCTTTAAAGATACTAATTATTTTAAAGACTGCTTAACTATAAAATTCTTTTACGAAATCATCGTAAGTGATATCTTTAGTCTTAATGTTTGCTTCAGTCTTGTATAAGTTTAATAATTTTTGACTTACCAATTGCTCAGACATACGTTTCACTTCATCTTGATTAGATAAAATACGCGCTGCGATATCTTCTAATTCTTTATCTGATGGATTCATTTGTCCAAACTGAGCCATTTGTACTTTAATCATATCCATAGAATATGCTTTCAATTCGTCAAACTGAACTTGTAGCTTATGGTCTTGAATTAATTTACCTTCTATAAGTTGGTAACGCATGCTTTTTTCAGATTTTTCGTATTCTTCTTTAGCTTGCTCTTCAGTCATTTCTTCTTCACCAGCTGTTTGCATCCATTTCTGTAAGAATGTTGATGGTAAATCGAATTTTGTATTTTCAATTAAGCTCTCAGTAACATCGTTTAATAATTTCTGATCACCTTGTTGAGAAAATTGTTTTTCTGAATCTTCTTTAATTTTGTCTTTTAGCTCAGTTACAGAAGTAACTTTTCCTTCACCAAATAATTTATCAAATAACTCTTGATCTAAATCTGCTAATTCACGTTCGTTAATTTCAGTAATTGTAAAGTTTACTTCAATTTCTAATCCGTGAGCATCATCGTGAGGTACTTTTAAAGCATTCATTAAATCGTGATCATTGTTAAATAATCCTTTTGTCTTTAATGAAATTACATCACCAACTTTTGCTCCAATAAATTTCTTAGGATTTGTTTTTCCTTTTAATTTATCTAAAGTAATCATTGTAGAATTATCAATTTCTTTTTCCTCGTTAGTAAAAGTACCTATAATTTCAGAGTCTTTTGTTACTTCAGTTTGAGAAACGATTTTTCCGTATTGTTTTTGGATGTTTACAATCTGATCATCAATCATTTTGTCATCTGCAACAATGTTATAATGTGTTATAGCTTTTTTTCCTTTTAACTCTACATCGAATTCTGGTGCTAAACCTAATTCAAATTCAAAAGAAAAGGCCTCAGCATCCCAATCTAAATCATCTTGTGCTTTTGGTAAAGGATTACCTAAAACGTCTAGTTTTTCTTCAACTAAATACTTACCAAGTGCATCTTGTAGTAATTTGTTTACTTCATCTACTAATACAGCTTTACCATATTGCTTTTTTACCATTCCCATTGGTACATGACCTTTTCTAAAACCAGGAATGTTTGCAGACTTACGGTAATCTACTAATATTTTCTCTACTTTATCGCTATAATCTTCCTTTGCGATATCAACTGTTACAACTGCATTTAATGCATCGATGTTTTCTCTTGTAATGTTCATTTTTATTGAAACTAAAATTGGGCTGCAAAAATACAATATTTTTTGCAACCCAACAACAGTTTTAAGCGTTTGTATATCAGTTACTTTTTATCATCTTTTAAAAAGGATTGAAGTAACCATTGTAAGATGGATAGTAGGATACTAAATAAAATGGCTGTCCAAAAATTAGCCACGCTAAATCCGTCTATAAGTTTGTCTGCTAATAGAATAATGCACGCATTGATTACTAAAAGAAACAACCCTAAAGTAATAATGGTAATTGGTAGTGTTAGAATCACTAAAATTGGCTTTACTAGCAAATTGAGAATGGATAAAACCACAGCAACAATAATTGCACCTACATAACCATCTACTGTAACACCTGTTAAGACATTGGCTAAAACAAAAACGGCTAATGCATTTAATAAAAGTCTAATTATTAGATTCATAATATGTGTTTTACAATTATTTCTAAGATACGAAATTAATTACAGCATCATAAAACTCATTTGGGTTTTCTGCATGTAACCAATGGCCAGTATTAGAGATGGTTATTATATGAGAATTAGGGAAATGACGATGAAT
>TARA_R110002050_G_scaffold68695_2_pt1 | contig 14914 bp, 12 predicted proteins | sample TARA_R110002050 | Tara Oceans TARA_R110002050 (sample SAMEA4396988) | marine metagenome | biome: Polar Biome; feature: [DCM] deep chlorophyll maximum layer (ENVO:01000326); material: water (ENVO:00002006), including particulate matter (ENVO:01000060) such as... | depth 25 m
TTCAAATAAAATCAAAAGTCTTAAAGACAGGAGATTTTAAAGCATTCTTTAGTATATTACATGCAATTTTAGATTTATTTATTAATTTTCCGAGGCTTATAAAAAATTCAAATAGATTGACTAAAAAGGAATTTTCAATATTTAACAATCTTGCTGAGCCAATATTATATTGGACACCGGAAGAAGAAAAATAGATTAATTATTTTTTAAGTGAAACAAAAAACAATTGCCATCATACCAGCCAGAGGGAACTCTAAAAGATTACCCAATAAAAACATCAAGCTACTGGGAGGCATTCCTTTGATGGTACATAGTATCAATTATGCCAAGCAACATAATTTTATAGATGCTATATATGTTACAACAGATTATGAAGATATAAAAAATGAGGCATTAAAACATGGTGCATTCGTAATTGATAGACCTAAAGAATTATCAGGAGATTTTGAGCCAACTATTACGGCTTTAAAACATGTTTTGGAATCTATAAATGATACTATTAGCAATGTTGTTTTATTACAACCTACAAATCCATTACGTCCAAAACATTTATTAAGAGAAGCATTTCAACTATTCAAAGATAAAGAATGTGATAGTTTGTTTACGGTATCTAGAAATCATCAAAAAATTGGAACAATTCAAGATAATAAGTTCACCCCATTTAATTATAAAATAGGGCAACGAAGTCAGGATTTAGAACCATTGTATTATGAAAACGGCTTGCTGTATATAACCAAATCAAAACATATTTTAAATGATGAAATCATTACAAGCAATGCATTTCCAATAATTGTTAATCACCATTTTTCATCTATAGATATTGATACTCAAGTAGATTTTGATTTAGCTGAATTTATGATAAATAAATATAGAGATGAATAACCCATTCATAGAAATTGCGGGTAGAAAAATAGGTTTAGATTTCCCACCATTGGTCATAGCTGAAATTGGCATCAATCATGAAGGGTCGTTAAAAGTTGCAAAACAAATGGTTGATGCGGCTCATAGGGCAGGGGTTGAGGTAGTAAAACACCAAACACACATTGTTGCAGACGAAATGAGTCAAGTCGCAAAACATGTGATTCCAGGAAATGCGAATGTTTCTATTTACGAGATCATGGAACGTTGTGCTCTCAATGAAACTGATGAGTTGGCGTTAAAAAATTATGTAGAAAGTAAAGGCATGATTTTTATTTCCACACCTTTTTCGCGTGTTGCAGCAGAACGTTTAAAGCGTTTTGATGTTCCTGCTTATAAAATAGGTTCTGGAGAGTGTAATAATTATCCGTTGTTAGAGCATATTGCCCAATTTGGAAAACCTGTGATTTTAAGTACCGGTATGAATACTATTGAAAGTGTTAAAAAAGCCGTTACTATTTTTGATAAATATAAGGTGCCAGTTGCCCTTCTTCATACTACCAATTTATATCCAACACCGAGTCATTTGGTACGTTTTGGTGCGATGATGGAATTACATAATGCCTTTCCCGATAAAGTTTTTGGATTAAGTGATCATACCTTAAATAACAATGCGTGTTTAGGTGCCGTTGCTTTAGGCGCATCTATTTTAGAACGTCATTTTACCGACCATATGCAACGCCAAGGTCCCGATATTGTTTGTAGTATGGATGAAAACACATGTAAAGATCTTATTAATAGTAGCAAAGAAATAGCCTTCATGCGAGGTGGAACAAAAGAACCTGCTAAAGAAGAACAGGTTACTATCGATTTTGCATTTGCAACGGTTTGTAGTATTTCAGAAATTAAAAAGGCGACCTATTTACTAAAGATAATTTATGGGTAAAGCGCCCTGGTACAGGACAAATTTTAGCAGACCATTTTAAAAGTATTTTAGGAAAGAAAGCTATTCGAGATATTAAAAATGATGAACAATTAACTTGGGACGATATTGAATAAAGTTTGTTGTCACACTGAGCTTGATGAAACACTCATAACACTATAGGTAAATGGACTTCGACAGGCTCAGTCTGACAAAAAATGGAGCATTTCGATCTAACAATGATTAAAGTTTTATATTTGTTGGAAGTAGAAATATATGCAAAAAAAAATAGCATTTTTAACAGGTACGCGTGCCGATTTTGGTAAAATGAAACCGCTTATTCAAATTCTTGAGGATACTAAAGATTTTGAACCTCATATTTTTGTGACTGGTATGCATCTTCTTGAAAATTATGGATATACACTTATTGAAGTGGAGCGTTGCGGGTTTAAAAATATCTCAACTTTTAGAAACGATACTGATGAAGCCAGTATGGATTTAACCTTAGCAAAAACTATTTCAGGGTTTTCTGAATTTGTTAATAAAGTAAAACCAGATTTGATTGTGATTCATGGTGATCGTGTGGAAGCTTTGGCAGGAGCCATAGTGGGTAGCTTGAATAATGTTTTGGTGGCACATGTAGAGGGTGGCGAATTATCGGGAACTATCGATGAATTATTACGTCATGCAACCAGTAAAATGAGTCATATTCATTTTGTAGCAAATGACAAAGCAAAAATGCTATTAGAGCAAATGGGCGAGTTACCCGAATCTATTTACAGTATTGGTTCTCCAGACGTCGATATGATGTTTTCAAATACATTGCCAGATTTACAAACTGTTAAAACGTATTATAATATACCTTTTGAAACCTACGGTGTTGCCATGTTTCATCCTGTAACTACGGAGCATATTCAAATGGAACATTATGCAAAGGAGTTTGTACATGCGTTATTAACAAGTGGTAAAAACTATGTGGTTATTTATCCGAATAACGACATGGGAAGTCAAACGATATTAGATACTTATCAATCGCTAAAAGAGCATCCGAATTTTCGGGTATTTCCTTCTGTTAGATTTGAATATTTTTTAACCTTGTTGAAACATTCTGAATTTATAATTGGCAATAGTAGTGCAGGCGTGCGGGAAGCACCTTATTATGGCATTCCCACTATTAATGTTGGTACGAGGCAAAATAACAGAGTGTTTTCAAAAGCCATTATTAATTGTGATTACACGAGCCTGGAGATTTTGAATAGTATTGAGCAGATAAAGAACATTAGTTTTTCTAAAGAAACCAATAATTTTGGTAATGGAAATAGTGCAGAAGAATTTTTAAAAGTGCTACAGTCAGATTCACTTTGGAAAACAAATCATCAAAAACAATTTAGAGCGCTTTCATGAAAAAACTAGGATTGGTCATAACCGATGGCGTTGGCTTTAGAAACTTTATTTTAAGTGATTTTTTAAAATATGCTGAAGATACTTTTGATGAGGTTGTTATTTTATCTTGTTTGCCAAAAGAAGTATATAAAGCATGCACAAATATTAGAGTTATTGAATTAGATGTTTTTGAAGAGACCTTTAAAACTTGGTTTTTTAGAAAGGCTAAGGAAATAGCCCATCTTAAATTACACCAAAATGGAAATTTAGGTATACAGGATAATTTAAAAACAAATGATTCTAAGTTAAAAACAACCAGAGGGTATGCTACCCGTTTTATATACCAATTAACGTCTGTTTTTCATTCTGAGCCGAACATACAACTGTTTCAAAAACTTCAGAATAAGACATTTTCCAACCATAGCATTACGAGAGCTTATGCCTCTATTTTAGAACAAGAACAATTTAGTTTGTTGTTTGTTACACATCAACGGCCACCCTATATTGCTCCATTGGTTTATGCAGCGCAACAAAGGAAACTAAAAACAGTTGCTTTTATTTTTAGCTGGGATAATTTAGCTTCCAAAGGTAGAATGGCTTCAAATTTTGATTATTATTTGGTTTGGAGTGAATTAATGAAACAGGATTTACTCCAGTTTTATACCTCTATAAAGGAAGCACAAATTAAATTGGTTGGGACACCACAATTTGTACCGTATGTGATGGATGATTATAAATTATCAAAACAAGATTTTATTTCAGAATTTAATTTAGATGCTAAGTTAAAAACGATTTGTTTTAGTTGTGGTGATATTTCAACAAGCAAAAACGATGAGTTATATATAGAAACGATTGCGAATTCTATTGCCGATAAAATTATAGAGCCTGTAAATTTTATAGTTAGAACATCGCCTGCTGAAGATCCTGTTCGTTTTGAATGTTTAGTTGAAAAATTCCCATTTATCAAGTGGAATTTCCCAAAATGGTTGCAAGTGCGTGCTAATCATCAGGAATCTTGGTCGCAACGTATTCCAACACTAGATGATGTTAAACAATTAAGAGCGCTTTTAGAATATTCCGATTTAAATATTAATATGCTTTCAACCATGAGTTTAGATTTTATGTTGTTTGATAAGCCTGTGATTAACCCTATTTTTGGAAATCAGAGTAATGGGTTGTATGATGATCAGCGCTTTTTGGGATATGCTCATATTCAACATTTAGTGAATAGTCAATCTTCAAAGGTTGTGAAAAATAAGACAGAACTTTTAAATGCTATTTCTGTTTATTTAAATACAGATGAAGATTCTGCTAATCGTAAAAAATTCATTAAACAACAAGTCGGTGTTTCTTTAGAAGAAACCAATAAGCAATTAGTACAGAGTTTAAAAGCATGGACATAAAACCAAAACATATCGCCATCATCTGTAACTACGAGCTTCTAGAAAGCAGGGTTGGAGGTATGGACTATTTTTTCTGGGTTTTTAATAAAAAATGCATTGAAAAAAATATTAAAGTAGATTGGTTTTTTCCTAATACTACTTCACATGGAGATTATAAAGAGTTACATATCATTCCTACTAATGATTTAAGTCTGGAGCAACACTTTATAGCACATTTACAAACACAAGATGCTCAATATTCACATATTATAACGCATTTTATAGAGTTGTGTACTGCTTTTTTTGCTGATATTAAAAAATATCAAAAGGCAAAAATAATTGCGGTGGATCATAACCCTAGACCATTAGGAGGCTATCCATTAAAAAAGCGATTGAAAAAGAAATTAAAAGGGGTTTTATATTCTAAATACATCGATTTATTTATAGGTGTTTCAGATTATACAAGTCAGGCTATTTTACACGATTTTGGAAGCTTTTTAAAAACTCAAACTCAAACCATTTACAATGGTGTTTTAATTGATTCTATTGTTCCAAAAACTAACGAAAGAACAAAAATAAATCCCAAATTTTTAGTGGTGTCTCATTTACGAGAATCCAAAGGGATTCAAGATTTAATTGAAGCTATTCATTTACTTTCCAAAGCATTAAAAGCAAATTTGAAGATTGATATTTATGGTGACGGTCCTTTTAAAACAGAATTACTTCATTTAGTTTCAAAGTATCATTTAGAATCTGTTTTCAATTTTAAAGGCAGTCAATCTAATTTAAAAAGCTTGTATCAACATTACGATTATCTCATTCAGCCTACTCATATGGAATGTTTTAGCTTGTCTATTTTAGAAAGTTTAGCAGCAAATATACCAGTAATCACCACACCTGTTGGGGGTAATACCGAAGTAGTAAACCACAATGACAACGGATTTATATTTGAAACCAAAAACACTAAGGAGTTATCAGTTTTGTTATCTGAAATTATTGAGGGAAAACGTTATATTACAGGAAACACAAGACCTCTTATTGAGAACAGGTTTTCTATAGATAATATGGTAAAGAATCATTTGAAACTTTTAGAATTATGAAGATTGCTTTCTTAACGCCAGAATATCCGCATCCCAAAACAGGAACAGCTGGTGGTATTGGAACCAGTATATTCAATTTATCAAAAGCCTTATCTGCTTTAGGACACGAAATAAACATTCTTGTTTATGGACAAAATCGAGATTATAATTTTATTGAAGAGGGCATACGTTTTTATATAATAAAAAACATAAAAGTGAAAGGTTTGTCACTTTTTCTTACTCAAAAAAAAGTAGAACGATTAATCAATTCACTATTTGAATCTGGTAAATTAGATATCGTGGAAGCTCCAGATTGGACGGGTTTTACAGCCTTTGTTAAGCCGAAATGCCCTCTTGTTATTAGAGAGAACGGAAGCGATACCTATTTTTGTTATTTAGATAACAGAAAAGTAAAATTTAATAATAAATTTTTAGAGAAGCGTGCTCTTAAAAATGCCGATGGGATTATAAGTGTGAGTGCTTTTACTGGGAATTTAACCAATAAATTATTCAAGTTGAACAGAAAATTTACTGTGATTCCTAATAGTATAGATGCGTCTCTATTTGAGCCAAAACCAAGTGATTCAAAAAAATTAACGATTCTTTATTTTGGAACATTGATACGAAAAAAGGGGGTTTTAGAATTACCGGAGATATTTAATTTGGTTCATCATTCAAATAAGGACGTGGAATTAATTCTTATAGGTAAAGATAGTGGTGATATTAAAACGGGTTCCTGTTCAACTTGGGAACTTATGAAGCCTTTGTTTCATGAATCTTCTTTAAAAAAAGTAAATTATTTAGGTTCTGTCAATTATTCTAAAATACAAGATTTAATAAAGGAAGCTACGGTTTGCGTATTTCCAACTTTTGCTGAAGCCTTGCCTGTATCATGGTTGGAGGCTATGGCTATGGAAAAGGCTATAGTGGCTTCTAATATAGGCTGGTCCATTGAGATGATAGAAGATGGAAAAGAAGGGTTTTTAGTGCATCCAACACATCACAAACAATATGCTGAGCGTATTTTAGAATTATTAGTTGATGAAAAAAAGCGACATTTATTTGGCAAAGCAGCCAGAGAAAAAGTAAAAGCAAAATTCTGTCATGATTTAGTAGCTAGACAATCTATAGAATTTTATAAAACCATATTAGAGTCTTGATACATTTAAAAGAACATACTACATCAACAGGCGAAGAATTACTGTATCTAGGTAACCCAGATTTCAATTTACTTGATGAGTTAGTGTTAGGTGAAGGCGATATCTGGCATAGTAGTTTAGATCAAGGTTATAAAAATGCTTTTCCAGACATAGTCTATCAAACAGTGGTTTATTTTTGGTATGCAAACGATTTTGATGATCTGGACAAATCAGTAAGTTGGCGTATCAATCCCAATGCCTTTGTGATAAGGAAACAAGTTTGGGAAACCTTTGGTGGTTTTGATTTTGATTATGACAATTTACAAATGTCAGCCTTAGATTTTGGTTTTAATATCTTACGGTATCAAGGCGCTATTCCGTTATATGTTAAAGGATTATTTAAAGAACGTATTGAAGATATCAATATTTCAACAAAAGACATTTATACATTTTATTTTAAAAATTTTAAGTTATCGCATAGTCTTTATATGCTGTTCCGAAGAGGATTTTATAAAATAAATGAAATCAATAGTTTTTGGTTTGCAGAAAGTATGTTTCAGTTTAAAAATAAGTCAATCTTATTAAAACCTAGAGAATTACATTCCATCAAAGGATCGCCTAAGGTGAGTTACATCATTCCCACTATGATGCGTCAGGATTTCACTTTAAACCTTTTAAACGATTTAGAACAACAAACTTATAAACCATTCGAAGTTATTGTTGTTGATGCAACACCTGAAAACTCAAGAGATGAATCTTTATATGATTCTAAAAACTACTCGTTTAAAATAGTTTTTAAATGGCAAACTACCAAAGGAAGTTGTAGAGCCAGAAATGAAGCCATAGATTTATCTACAGGGGATTATATTGTTTTTGGTGATGACGATATTCGTATCCAACCACAGTTTATAGAAAACCATCTTAGATTATTACAAACGTATAACGCCGAAGCTTGTAATGGCCTCGATATTAGAGCAGACCATCAACAACAAAATTTAAATGATTTAGAGAGAAAGTTAAAAGCGATGGGAGATACACGTTGGAAAGTTGGAGCCGCTCAATCGTTTAGTAATGCCAATTCTTGTGTGTCAAGACGTGTTGTTAACTTATTAGTAGGAAACGATATTAATTATGATGGTGGTTATGGAGAAGATAGCGATTTTGGTTTGTCTATCACAAAATTGGGAATTACCGTTTTGCACAATCCGTTTTCAGTCAATTTACATTTAAAACCACCTACAGGTGGATACCGCTTTTGGGGTCAACAAGCAGGTGTAAAAGGTAAAAAAAGAAAACAACAGCCTTGGGAATTAGACACACCCGTAAAATGGATTGTGCCAACACCAAGCCCAACAATTATGTATCAGTTGTTTAAGCATTTTGATGAGCGACAACGAAAGGAATATAAAATCAAGTATTTTGTGTTTTATTTTACAAAGGCCAAACTAATAGAATTGCCGTTAAGAATACTAAAATTCCCATTACGCATTTTGCAATTTAATAAGTCGGTCTTTTATTCAAAAAAATTAATAGCTTTGGGAAAACGAACTAAATAAACATGAACTTTTCTCTTATAGTTTGTACTTATATGCGGCCGCAACCCTTGTTAAAATTATTGCAGTCTGTTGAGAAACAAAGCTTGTATCCCAATGAACTATTAATCATCGATGGTTCAATTAATGACGAAACAGAAATTATATTAAAAGAAAATATATTTAAGAATTTAGAATATTATAAAGTTGATAAAAACCAGAGAGGCTTAACCAAGCAACGCAATTTTGGTATTAAAAAAGTAGCTGAAGATTCAGATGTTATTTGTTTTTTAGATGATGATGTTGTTTTAGAACCAACCTATTTTGAAAATTTAATAAAAACCTATACCGATAAACCCGATGCTTTAGCAGTAGGTGGCTATATAACTAATGAAGTTACATGGGAACTATCTGATAATAAGAATAATTCGTCCAAGTTTTATTATGATGGTTTGATGCGAGAGGAACCATCGCGGTTTAAAATTAGACGATTATTTGGATTGTTACCAGATGTTGCACCGGGTTTTATGCCAACCTTTTCGCATGGGCGTTCTATAAGTTTTTTACCACCTTCAGGTAAAATTTATGACGTAGAACAACTAATGGGTGGGGTTTCCAGCTATAAAATAGAAGTCTTTAATGTGTTTAAATTCTCAACATACTTTGAAGGATATGGATTATATGAAGATGCCGATTTTTCATTGCGATTAGCAAAAACAGGAAAGATTTATATAAACACAAATGCGAAGTTAAATCATTATCATAATGCTTCTGGACGCCCAAATAAATTTAAATATGGCAACATGGTAATCAGGAATGGCTGGTATGTGTGGCGTGTAAAATACCCAAACCCACCGTTAAAAGCACGATTAAAATGGCATGCTACGGCTATTTTATTAACAAAAATAAGACTGCTTAACATTTTAACAACCTCCAAAAGAAAAGAAGCATTTACAGAAAGTTTAGGGCGTATTGTTGGTTGGTTTTCGCTTATCTTTAATGCGCCAAGAATAAAAAAATAAGACTAATTGATGAAATTTTTAATCATATCTCACGCTTTGCATAAAGCTAAAGATGGCGCTATATTTAGTTATGCGCCCTATGTTAGAGAGATGAATATTTGGTTAAAATATGTTAGTAAGGTCGAAATTATAGCTCCGTTAGTGTCTGATAACATATCTGAAATTGATATATCTTATCAACATAAACATATTATTTTAACGCAAATTCCATCAATAGAATTTACGTCGGTGACTAAGAGATTAAGTTCACTATTTAAGCTCCCAATTATTTTTTTCAGAATTTTTAAAGCTTGCCAAAAAGCAGACCATATCCATTTACGTTGTCCAGGCAATATAGGGTTATTAGGGTGTTTGGTTCAAATATGGTTTCCCAAAAAACCAAAGACAGCCAAATATGCTGGGAATTGGGATCCAAAAGCAAAACAACCTCTGAGTTATCAATTTCAAAAGTGGATTTTGAGCAATACGTTTTTAACTAAAAACATGCAGGTTTTAGTGTATGGTGATTGGCCTTATCAATCAAACAATATCAAGCCTTTTTTAACAGCCTCTTTTTCTAAATCTGAAAAAACACCGTGGGTAGAAAGAAATTATAAAGACACCTTACGGTTTCTGTTTATTGGTAGTTTGGTGACAGGGAAACGCCCTGATTTGGCTATTAAAATTGTTGAAGCCTTGCATCAACAAGGTAGAAAGGTATCTTTAGATGTTTATGGAGATGGAGACTTGCAATCGAGTCTTCAATCTTATATTGAAGATTACAATCTAAGTTTTGTAAAATTACATGGCAATACCTCTTTAGATGTTGTAAAAAAGAATTTGCAAACAGCTCATTTTTTAATATTACCTTCAAAATCTGAAGGTTGGCCAAAAGCTGTTGCAGAAGCTATGTTTTTTGGTGTGATTCCTATAGTAACTTCTATATCTTGTATTCCGTATATGATAGATGGTGGGAATCGTGGTATTTTGATTGCGCCAGAGTTAGAACGTGCTATTTTAACTATTAATGAGGCCTTAAATTCTAAAGATTTAAAAACAATGTCTAAATTGGCATCAGAATGGTCGCAGCAGTTTACGTTGGACTATTTTGAGTTAGAAATAAAAAAATTACTTAACACCAAATGAAAGTATTGCAATTAATAGATTCATTACACGCTGGAGGTGCAGAACGCCTGGCTGTTAATTATGCCAATGCTTTGGTATCTCTAACCGAAGGCTCATATTTATGTGCGACAAGAGAGGAAGGATTATTAAAGGAAAGTCTTTTAAAAGAAGTCCACTATTTGTTTTTAAAAAAAACAGCCATCATAGATATGAAGGCGATTAAGGCCCTGAATCGTTTTATTAATAGTAATCATATCACTATTGTTCATGCACATTCTAGCTCTTTTTTTTTGGCAACGTTAATAAAAATTTTAAATCCAAAATTGGTATTAGTTTGGCACGACCATTATGGAAATAGTGAGTTTTTAAATAAACGACCACAACAGGTTTTAAGGTTTTGCTCTCGGTTTTTTAATCAGGTTGTTTGTGTTAATACGAGATTAGAAGCATGGGCTAAAAAGAATTTAAAAGTAAAATCGGTTTCTTACTTACCTAATTTTGCCATTTTCAATTCTATTAATGCTAAAACAGAATTAAAGGGAATTGAAGGTAAGCGGGTCCTTTGTTTGGCAAATTTAAGACCTCAAAAAGATCATGTTAATTTACTGAAGGCCTTTAAGTTAGTTGTAGTGAAGTATTCAGATTGGACCTTACATTTGGTTGGTCAAGACCTAAATGATGATTATTCCAAAACAATCAAATCATATATCAAAGACCAAGATTTAGAAGCCCATGTGTTTCTTTATGGGAGTTGTTCTGATATCAATCATATATTATATCAAAGTAGTATTGGTGTATTATCATCAAAATCAGAAGGTTTACCTTTAGCACTGTTAGAATATGGCTTAGCAGGATTACCAGTTGTAGCGACGAATGTTGGTGATTGCTCTCAAGTTATTTCAAATACCAAGGAAGGTTTATTAATCCCTTCTGAAAATAAAGATGCTTTATCAGAGGCATTATGTTCTTTTATAACTAATACAGCATTAAGACATCAAGTTGGTCAAAATTTAAAATCGAAAGTGATGACATCATTTTCTGAAACAGCTATTGTAAGCCGTCTTTTAAAACTCTATAAGCAACATAGTTTATGAAGTTGACTTTATACTATAAACTCCTTTTGTTTCATGCGCTTTTAGGGATACTCATTTTTGTATTTAAGCCCTTGGCTACCCTTTATTTTTTTGTGATGACTGTTTTTTTTAGTTATAAAATTCTGATGGTGTCTAAAAATAAAAAAACATTTTATGTGCTTATAGCTTGTGCCTATGTGGTTGGTATCGAGGTGTTTTTAAGAATGAATAATGGAACATTTTTTTATGAAGCAAGTAAGTATCTAGTAATTGTATTTATTATTATGGGCTTGGTAAGTAATAGTTTTAAAAATCAGGCTCTTATATATGTTGTTTACCTTTTGTTATTAATTCCAGGGATTTTTGTGGCAGTTACTGACATGGGATTTGAAACCAATATTAAGAGGGCCATTGCTTTTAATTTAAGTGGACCTATTTGTTTAGGTATTTCGGCTGTTTTTTGTTATAAACGATCCATTCGTTTTAAACAACTCAAAATAGTGTTATTAGCCTTTTTATTACCTTTAGTAAGTATGTTGGTGTATTTGTTTTTATATACGCCAGACTTAGCGTCCGTAATTACCGGAACCGAATCTAATTTTGCAACCTCAGGCGGATTTGGTCCTAATCAAGTAGCCACAGTTTTAGGAATCGGGATTTTTGTTTTAACAGTCAAATTTTTTATGTACAAGACGTCCTTCAACTAGGGTGCTAGATTTAGTCTTATTAGGGCTTTTTGCCTTTAGAGCCATTATTACGTTTAGTAGAGGTGGGGTGATTACAGCGATGATTATGATTATCTGTTTTTTGGTCTTGTATTATTGGAAAGTAAATTTTAGAACAAAGGTTCGTTTAAAAAAGTATCTGTTGATTTTTTTAGGTTTGATGGTTTTTACATGGATATTCAGCTCCATTCAAACAGGAGGTTTTATAGATAAACGTTACGCCAATGAGGATGCTGCAGGACGTGAAAAAGAAGATGTTACCACAGGACGCACTGATTTAATAGCTTTTGAGCTGAATGAGTTTATCGATCATCCATTTTTAGGAATTGGGGTAGGTAAAGTAAAAGAAGTACGTTTAGATGAAACAGGTGTTGCAGCAGCATCGCATAACGAAATGAGTCGGATTGTTGCAGAACACGGTTTATTGGGGATATTTGCTTTTTTAATTTTACTGATTACCCCCTTGGTTTTTAGGTTACATAATAAGTCGAATCTGCTTTTTTATTCATTTTATTTATTTTGGTTGTTGACTATCAATCATTCAGCTATGCGTATTGCGGCACCTGGGTTTATATACGCCTTGTGTTTATTAAATATTACCTATGAAAAGCCTCAAAATAAAGTTAACAAGACAGCCCTTAGTGTTTAAAAGGGTATGACTTCTTATCTTTGAAACATTAAAATTGACAGATGAAACACCTCCTATACATAGGAAACCAATTATCACAACAAGGTAAAACACAGACTACCATAGATACTTTAAGCCATTTATTGCGTTTAGAACAGTATCATGTTATCTGTGCTTCTACAAAAAAGAATCAATGCTTTAGGTTACTCGATATGTTGTACCATGTCATTAAATACTCCAAGCAAGTGGACTACGTATTAATTGATACCTATAGCACTTTAAATTTTCAGTATGCCTTTTGGGTAAGTCAATTATGTCGGGTTTTAAATTTAAAATATGTTCCTATTTTACATGGGGGTAGTTTGCCCGATAGGTTACAAAACAACCCTAAACTAAGCCGGCTTATTTTTAAGAATGCGTATCAAAATGTAGCGCCTTCAATGTATATAGTTTCCGAATTTAAAAAACAAGGATACTCTAATTTAATATTTATCCCTAATACCATTGAAATTAAAAATTATCCGTTTCAGTCTAAAACATATCAATCTATAAAGTTGCTTTGGGTACGATCGTTTTCAAAAATCTATAACGCGTTGTTGGCTATAACAATTTTAAAGAACTTAAAAGACGCAGATATACCTGCGACACTTTGTATGGTTGGTCCTGATAATGACGGGACTCTAAAAGAAGCCAAAACATACGCCAGTTCATTAGGTGTGGATGTTCTATTTACAGGGAAATTATCAAAAACGGAGTGGATTGAGTTATCAGAAGACTATAATATTTTTTTAAATACTACGAATTTTGATAATATGCCAGTGAGCGTTATTGAAGCGATGGCTTTGGGATTGCTTGTTATTTCAACGAATGTGGGAGGGATGCCTTTTTTAGTTACAAATAATGAACATGGAATTTTAGTTCCTCCTAATTCAGACGTCGAATTTGTAAAGACCATTAAAAAAATACGAGACAAACCAAATGCGGCTAAAGTGTTAACTCAAAATGCCAGAAAAAAGGCAGAGCAGTTTGATTGGGATGTTGTAAAACAACAATGGATTTCACTCTTACAATAATTTTGATTGGTTTAAAAATTAACTTAGTATATTTATAGCCTCTCAATCTGTTTTTAAGATGTCAAATCAAAACATTAGTTTCAATATTTCTGAGCGCAAGGTGCTGTTACGTATTTTTGATGTTTTGTTTATTCTTGTTTTATTGTATTTTGTGAGTACTGTTTTTGCGTTTGATTATTTCACTATTAACAAAGAACATTGGGCGTGGGTGTTTGTCTTGGTTGCTTATTTTTCAATATTTGGGACTGTTTTTGAATTATATGACTTGCAGAAATCGAGTAAATTAGATAAGGTTATTCCAAGTATTATCCTCACCGTATCTGTAACGGTATTATTTTATTTTTTAACACCATTTTTTACGCCTGTTTTACCTGATAATCGGTTGCAGATTTTGTTCTTCTATTTTTCTATTTTAATAGCGGTATTCATATGGCGTTGGTCCTATATTACCTTTATTGCCTCACCGCGGTTTTATAAAAAAGTCCTTTTAATAGGGGAGACTACTAATATTGAATCTATTATTAATGCTTTTAAAGATTCTGACCCTAATTATAAAATTGAAGGGTTTATAAACTGTGAAGATAATTACTCTGAAGGCATCAACTTTGAGGGAGTTCAAGAATATAGACCAGCAGATATTCATACTATTATACGCGAAAAAGGGATTTCTGAAATTGTTGTAGCTAGTTATAATTCAGAAACGATTACTTCAAGTATTTATCATGATTTAATCACGTTGTTAGAATCAGGATTCTCCATTAAGGAATATACGCAAGTGTATGAAGATATGACCCAACGCGTACCTGTTCAATTTGTTGGAAAAGATTTTTATAAATACTTCCCTTTTAGTAGAACTGGTCAAAACAAGTTGTATTTGTTTTTTCATCGTTTTTTTGATATTGTTTTTTCTGTTATAGGGATATTAGTAGGTTTGATATTTTTACCCTTTATTTTAATTGGAAATACAATCGCCAATAAAGGATCTCTTTTTTTT
>TARA_R110002050_G_scaffold117362_3_pt1 | contig 14891 bp, 2 predicted proteins | sample TARA_R110002050 | Tara Oceans TARA_R110002050 (sample SAMEA4396988) | marine metagenome | biome: Polar Biome; feature: [DCM] deep chlorophyll maximum layer (ENVO:01000326); material: water (ENVO:00002006), including particulate matter (ENVO:01000060) such as... | depth 25 m
GCATAGATGCAAGTGGAAATACTACACTACGATGGGAATTGTTAGATGCAACTCCGTGGGAAGGAACACCTGTTGGCGCGTATGAATGGATTGCATACGACCCACAAACCGACCCGTTTGGACCCGGATACTGGCGTGTAAATGAAAATAAAGTACTACAACTAGAAAAGACTGTATATGAGGGTGTTCCCCAAAACGTCAGAGGTCCTTTGCAAATAGTTTTAGATGCAGGAGGAGATATAGATGTATTACCTGATGGGCATACTGGAAAGGCATGGGTTATATATTTATTACAACAAGCAAGAATGGCAAGTGGAGAAGGTGCGATGCCACAGGGAGTTGTATTCAATCCCGGTGAACCTGCTCAGTTAGATTTAGATAGAGCATTGCCTAGATTAGCACCCAGTATCTTACAGTACACTGGACGGATTAGCACTGATTCACCAATGGGAATAGGTGCAAGAGTAGACCGAGGTATGGGATTTGGTATGAATCCAGACGAAACTGTTTTTGAAGAAACAAGTGGAGGGGAAACTCAAGTAATCAGTCAACAGAAGATTCCAAATCCATTTGGAGAAGACCATACTCTTATTGAATTTGATGATGGTGGATCTCTGATAATGGATTCAACTGGAAAAGTTTTGCGGTATACACCAGCGCCAACTATTAGTGGAGCAGATCCTGATGCAGAAGTTAGTACTTCAAACGTACCTTCTAGCTATTTTGCTGCAATGGATGGAAATATGATAGGGGGAACTAGACGACAAATTTCTGCTGGAAAAGCTCCGGTAGGTTCAGCAGACCCAACTACAAAACCGATAGATGTATCTCAGGCTACAGAAGACGATCCAGCCACAGAAGCTGTTGAAGGACCTCGTGCTAATGAGTTAATAGGTATGTCTGGATATCATGGTAATATGGATAACGTAGAAAATGAAACTACAGTTGGTAATAGAATAACTCGTACTTATAAAGACGGTTCTGTAGTAGTTATTATAGATGGAGAAGCAAAGTTTTTCTATCCGGGTACAGGTCAAAATACAACTCCTTTTGAGTATACGCACCAAGAAGGTGAACAAGGAACTTTTGATATTAATACTGGTACGTGGTCTGGTGGTTATGGAGGCCGTATGTATACAAACACTACTAAACTTGGTGACCATATAAAACTAGAAGGGAATAGTCCTCAAGTTCAAGCTTATAACGCCTACTTAGATTACTTAAATAGTCAGAGACGAAGGACAGGTGCGTTGCTTGGATCGTGGTTAGACCCGAAAGCTGGTAACGATAGAACAGTAGATGACCAAGGTTTCTTATATGGTTTACATAAATCAATACAACACACTGCAAAAGGCAATATTGATGATCGGGAAAATCTATATTTAGAGAATTTAAAGAATTTAGCAACAATAAATGCAAGCAATGTAACTACTAGTGGTGGTGGTAATAACACTGGTAACACTAGTACCTCTGGTAGTAACATTACTGGTAATGGTAGTAACATTACTGGTAATGGCGGTAATGGTGGTAATGGTGGTAGTGATACCAGCTATAGTGGAGTAGGGGATCCCGGATATACTGCTGGCTCTGGTATGTCAATAAGAGGAGATAAAAGAACTGAAGTATCCTCAATTGCTTCAGCTGCTGGCGCAAACACTTGGTCTGACTATCTAACGAACATTGAAGGACTTTCAGACGATTATGTACCATCTGGAGTAGAAGCCGCAAAATATTGGGAAAATTATTTAAGATATACAGCTGCCAAAAATCCAACAGGTATAACAAATTAAGGTGATGTTAAGTGAAATATGAAGAATTATCTGACTTACTTGCACAAGAAGACAAAGATGGGCTGGCGTGGGAACAAATAAATCGTGCTATTGTCAATGACAAACCGCCAATTAATCCTGTTCCCCATGCTAATTTAGTTGAAGGTCTTTTACCAGAAGACTTTGATAACCCTGCTTTGCACCAAAGTAATATACAAGCAGCTCCAATAAACACGCCAACTCCTGCAACAATCGTGTACCCTGAAGAACAAGATAGGGTTGTTGCTACACCCCCATTAAGTCCAGAGGTCGAAAAAGAACCATATGAGCTATTACACACAACTATTGATGAAATTATTAAACAAAATACAGATAAAAGTCTTCTTAATATAGAAGATTATACATATCCTACAAACTACTTACTTGGTACTTTTGTTACAAATCAACTCCTAGAAATTCAACAACAAGGAACTAGTGCTGAAGGAGTTGATGCTGAATCGTTTAGAAAGCTTACAGATATACTTGCAAAGACTTCAGGCAAATCTCTTACAAGTATGCTAATAGAAAAAGCTTGGCCTACTATTCCTCCTAATGAACAGTCTTCTATTATTGGAGTAATTATTAATGAGTATGAACGATTAAATCTTCCTGACGCAACATACTATTTAAATAAACGTCTTGGTGGTCCTAAAGAATGGGAGATAATTGCAGCTACAACTGACTATGCAATAAATAACCCTAAAGCTTCTCCTGCACTAATAGAAGGATTAAAGTCTATTGGGATTATTACTGATAGACCAGCAGAACGATTAGTAGAAGAATCAGGTGCTAATCAACTACAAAAAACTGTAGGAAGACTTAGTGGTTGGTTGCAAGATGCAGTTGACATTATAGCAACAGGCTCCGCACCTAAGACTGAAAATCATCAAGCTGTTATAAATTCGTGGCATAGCTACGTTAAGACAGATACTAATAGTGAAAGATACCTTTTTTATAATATAGCTGAAATAAATGCAGTTCAAGAAGTATTATCTCGTTATAAAATGCGAGGGATACTTGGCGAAGAATCTATTAGAATACTACGAAGTGATGTAATACGGAACTTAGATGAAATAGGTTCTGCGTCTCAGAATTTTTTACTTATTAGTTTAACTCCTAAAGAATTACAACAGTGGGCATCTGTAGGGGAACTTGAAGATTTAGAACTAGCAACATTCTTAGAAGCACTAATTATAACGCAAGACGATGTATCTGGAGATGACCCTTTCCTTATGCGTGGGTCTGTTGGTGGTACAAGTTCTCTAGAAAAAGACAATGCTGAACAACTTTGGATGAGTCTTGGTTTAAACCAAAATCAAAGGGGTATTCTACGTAAGTTAGTTGTATCTGGTAATTCAAGTAAAAACACAAACTATATTGGTGAGATTGCAAAAGAGTCTACGTCTCGTATAGAAGATGAAGACAATTTATTAAAGTGGCTCGACGAACAAATTGAAGCATATGCGCAAAAGGGAGGTACGTGGCCTCCAGATCAATTACCTGCTATTCCACAACAATACTTAACTCCTCGTATTAGTCCTAGATTTTTAATGTCAATTGGGTACAGTCCTGACTTTGGAATGGATAATAGGTATATAGGTAAACTTGGGTTTGCCTTAAGCCCGATGGTTGCAATAGGAGCATACTCTTTATCTGCACTTCACGACTGGTCTCAAGCTAGAGTACACGAACGCGCAGAGATTGCTCTTGCAAACCCAGAAATGAACGCTGCCCAAACCTTTGCATATCATAATGATATACATTTAGATGATGAAATAAAAGCAAACATGCGCGCAGATGCTATAATATATCGACCAGAAACTATAGCTGAACAAAAAAAATATTTCTCTGATCGTATTACACAAGCTCAAAGAGATGGGAATAAGCTTTTAGAATCTTATTTAAAAGTATGGCAATTTGCAGAAGATACTAATAGAAATGCTTCTGGAATTCTTAACTTGTGGTTCGGTTCACTTACTACAATGGGTGCATCTCAAGCAATTAAAAGATTTGGGGTATCTGAAGAAGATGCGGGTTCACATTATAACAATCTTTGGTCACTAAATGCAGCTGCTGATCAAGCTGTTTGGGATACATTGCCGGAAGGATCACGAGAAGAATTTCTTAGCTCTATTGGGCTAACTAGAGAGGACGAATTTACATACAAGCAATTTGTTGATTGGAAAGATACATTTTTAACTGAACCTGATTCTAGATACGACGGACATGTTTGGCGTACTATTGGATTAATTTTTGGTATACAAGATGAAAACGGAAATGCTCTTGGTCAATACCACATTGCTACTCAACAGGACGGACAGACTGTATGGAATCAAATTACTAATGAAGAACGAGAGATGATGGCAGAGTCTTTGCAGGGACTTATGTATCGTGAATTAAATGAAAATGGTCAATTAGAACTAGTAAATGCTAAAGAGTTTATCAAACATATAGAGCGAGGAGTCAGTGTAAAAGAGGCTTTAGCAAATTCATTAGAACTTCACGAGCAGATAAAAGGTGCGTTTGTTGGTGACAGACTTAACATAATTGATGTATTACCTTTTGCTGCAGCAAGAGGAACATTTAAAGCCGTAAGAGGAACATCAAAATATGCATCTATAGGTGCCGGAAGAACTTTTGGAACTTTAGATACACTTATTAGAGAAGCTAATGGTGGTCGAAGACAAGTAAAATTTACAGATTTGGGATTAGCTACAGAGCCAAAAGACCTTATAGATGATATGGATGATTATGTCAACACAATAGACTCTGCCATAAATGATAGAATAATTCCTACAGATGCAAAAATTCCAGAAGGTAAACGAATATCGATTGTTCCCTCAACAACTTCGCCTCTTGGAGGTTTGATAAAGCAACGAATTATAGGTGGTTGGGACGATCCAAATGTGACATTTAGAACTGTAGATCCGTATGGTCCTAATCCATCAGGTCCTGAGAGGTTTCTTCCAAAAAGCTTAGGAGGACCAATCGAGCCTTCAAACAATGCAACAAGACGAGTGCTAGATGAACTAACCGGTGCACAGACATTTGATAAGCTTCCTACTTCTGTTGAAGATTTGATATTAGCAAAAGAAGAACTCTTAAGCTTAAAAGCAACTGTTCAAGAAGCTATTGATCGTGGTTTAGATGGATTTACAATAGAGTCATTTAAAGCACTCCCTTTAATAATGCAAGATACTTTTAAAGCATTAGGAGTTGATTCTAGTTTAGCGGGTCTTTTAAAATCTCGTAACGTACTTGATCGATTGAAAAGACCTGCACCAAAAACCAAAGCAGCGTTTCGCCAAGATGGTGTTTATAATCAAAGATCATTAGTTCCCTTTACAGGTGCTGTTGATGACCAAGGAAATATTGCAACTATTGCACCGTATAAGACTGTTTGGAATATGATTGCTGGTAAAACAGCTAATGGTGCAAAACTTGATGCGCTAGGTAGGGTTTCTCAAAAAATTGGACAAGACATAAATATATTTAGAAATTACTTTCGATATAACAATGCACAAAGTATTGAAAATTTTTCTGGATTTATACATGATTTAGTACATTCTCTAGGGGGAAAGAAAGAGTATACTGCTGGCGAAGATCCTATTGGACCGTACACTGTTAATAACAAAGCATATCAGGATCCTTCCGCCTACGCACTATGGTTAACAAAAAGAGGTTTCCCTGTTGGACCACACTTAAAAGATCAAACCGCAAAAGCTATGGAAACAATCGCTATGATAGACCTATCTATTGTAGAATCAATACACCCTGCACTTTTTGGAAAAGATAAGTCTCCTCTTACACACTGGTTAGTACGAGATGAAAAAGGTAATCCACTTTGGAATTCAAAGACAAAACAATACGAAGTACAACTACGAACTCGCACAACTAAAATGAGAGAAGTTCGTCCAGATCCTATATCGTATCAAGAGTGGAATAAAATGTTTGAAATGGAAATGGATGCTGCTTTACAACAAGTATTGTCAGATGCAGAACATTTTGATGCACAAGATCCAAGCGTATTATTACACCTACAAAATCAACTAAGTAAAATACAAAGTAGATTCTACTTAGAACGACCGGGATTTGTTACTAGAAACGTAATGACAGACTTTACAGTAGGGATGATACACGGTGTCCCTCTTATGGACAAACTTAGAAAAACTTCTTCTATGCATAATACGTATATGAGAGGATTAGAATTTCCTCAAGGAGCTACACAACAAGAGTTTTTAACACAAGAAGAACTAAAAATTATACTGCGAGATAGCAGTTGGTTTCTTTCAGCACTTAATGGAGGAATGACTTTTACAAGAAAGTATGGCATACCGGGAACACCTTTTCAATTACAAGGATCTGCAGCCAATCTAGCTTCTCGAATTCATGGAGGAGGAATAGTTCCTGGCATAACCCATATGCCGGGATTACACTTTCGACAATTACAAGGTGCAATAGAGCAGACTACTCGTATGAAACTTACAGATTCAATAGCTCCTCGATTAACGCGTAGAATGTTACACCCAGATGCAGTAGAGCGACAAATAAGAAATTTGTTTCCTGAAGCGTTTGGTCCTAATGGAGGATTGTTTCCAAAGCATCCAGACTTACTTCCACGCCTAACAGAAATTGCAGGATCACCAAATGAAGAATTTGATTCTGTTGTTAGTATTTTATCCGCAATAGAAGGACCAGATATATACAATGTTAGTATAGAAAAAACATTTGCACAAATAGCAACAGAGTTTGGTTGGCCTACTGCAATTTTTGAAGAGCTTCAAATTGATGATGTAATTCTTTCTATTATACGTAATCCAATGATTTGGCGCGCAACTAATATGGTAGGAGGTGCTACGACTGAAACAGACCAATTAATTGCAGCAGTTCATCAAGCTCAAATAGAACTTCTTGAACAACATGAAGATCTTAAACACGTTGCAGGAATGCTAACTGATGAAACAAGTTCCCCTCACACTATTATGAAAACTAATCTCTTTAACGTAGATAATAATACTCCATTTAATTTTGATGCAGCTAAACAAAATATAGCAACTAGGCAGCTAACTATGTGGGGTGACTTGTATAATCTAATTGCAAATAGGCTTGGGCAGTTGGATGTAATTCCTAAACGAGATACAACAGTCACACCCGGTACTCCTATGGGTGCAAGACCTGTTGGTACTCCTAGTGAGCTTACTGATACTCGTCTACAGATGCGAGATGGTGAGGTACTTCCTTCTAGAGAGGTGCCCCAATTAAATAGAGCTATACCTGATGAACAAGTAGTTCCGTCACAGCAAGTTGCAACTTCTATTAGAAATAGTAATTTAACACCACAGGCTGCAGAGTACGCAGGAATACTTACCAACCAAATTTTCAAAGAAATGTCTAAACCAATACGTGCTGTTGACCAGACATTATACTCTATTAAGCATGCCTTGTCTAGTGTAGAAGAGTTACAAGCTTATCAGTATCCTTGGTTGTGGAATTTTGGTAAATCTGTTTCATCAAAAACAGAGTTCTTTGACTTTATAACAACACCTACAATGCAACTAGGTCCTGATGGCGGGGGTATAATACCTACACAAATACTGAATGAAGCTATGCCAGCTTACGCTGGTGTGTATATATCTCGAATAATACGAGATGCTAACGCAACAAATGATTTACCACTTTTCCAAAATGTTCCCCCTGAAGTTGTAGAAGCGACAAATACAGTAATGCGGCTACAGCGTAAGTTTAATCAGCAGGAAGCAGCTATAAATTCTCAACTTTTGCCAACACTTCCTTTAAAGAAACCTACACAGAGTCAAATAATAGATCGGATGACTACAAGAGTAAACGCATATGAAGGTAACTTTGACTTGATTTCTGATGCAGATAGAATGGAAATGCTATATCAGTTCTTAGATGATATCTTAGTTTCTACTGTAAGAATACCTAACTTCAACTCAAAGAGAATATACACTAACTGGTTTACGCCTACATTAAAAACACGCTTTAAGCCACAGCAGTTAGAAAGAGCTATACAAGAGTATATAAATCAAGGTTACTTTGTTGCACGTCATAACAGAGCGCGGCCAGTAAACACACCTCAATGGACTAATAAAGAAAAGTTTTTTGGTAGTAGAGTAAAGAAAATTACAGAAGATAAGAAGATTATTGAACCTCTTGATTACAACGAAATTGGTTACAAGTACGATGTACTAGGTACACGAAAGACGCTTGATAAAGATGGAAATGAGATTGAAAAAGAATATAAAGGATTCACATCTTATGATTCCCCGACTAACGAAATGTATCTAAGTCCAGCTTCAAAAGGTGTTAAAACAGACTTTTATAGTAATGAAGCAAAAGAACTTCTTAAGGATGCAGAAGTAGGAGACACAGATACATGGATTGAACTAGGTACTGTATGGGAGCTGAGTGTAGCAGACATAAATACAACAGCTTCAATTGCTCCTTGGTACTCTCCAAAAATGTCTCCGACGGCCAGAAAAAGAATTATAAATAGAATTGCTGATCATATAGAAGGGGAACGAGAATTTGTTATTGCATACTTTAACAAGAAAGAAGTAAAGGTAGAACTTGAAGCACAAGCTGACCAAATTGATGCATTAGATAAAGAGCTGTACAAACTAGGTACTTCTTATATGGAACTACTACGAAAGACAGGAGACTATGGTAGGTTAACTGCATTAGCTCAAGGTAATGATTCTATGAAATTTACTCAGGCTGAACTAATAAAGATTCTTGATAACGATTATAAGAAGGGTATTTCAGATAAACCACGGGGTAAAAAGAAATTGGATACTCCAGCATTTGAACCTGAAATAACTGCAGCTACAGAAGATTTACAAAGACAGCCTAAAGTTTCTGCTAAAAAGAGATTAGAAGATTTTGCAGTAGACGAAACAGAATTATTAGAAGACTATCAAAATTTCCACAGTGCTTTAAATGTATTAACTAAGCGAAAAGCTGAAATGATTTATGGAGATCAAACAATACAACAAGGTAAACAGGAGTTAATATCTCAGGTATCTAAAAAAGCACAAGACGCAATGGATTCAACTTTCAATATTATTCAAAATATACTAGTAGATGAAGACATGGCAAAGTTTATACAAGATATTAATGTACCTGAAGCAACACGTTTATTTGATGAAATTGAAGGAACTATACGAGCACAATATCAAGGTAAAGGAAAAACAGTAGAAGGTGTTTACCATCCTGGATTTGTTGAAGATGTGACTCAAGATATAAATGCATTCTTAGAAAAGTGGGTAAGCAATGAAGAGGTACTAAGGATTTTTGACCCAATAAAAGAAAACGGTGTTAGTCTTTCTGCTTCTCTTAATAAAAACGTATGGCATGATATGGACGGAAGTAACATAGAAGGAACTCTATTAGAGCTTGGTCCTAGGTTCTTTGCACTACAAGAAATGTACAACTACTTATCAACTGTTAATAGAACAGGTGTTGATACTGGAATTTCATCTACACTTCAAAATGAACTTCGTAATAGAGCAATTAAAGCATATGACAATGCAAAAGAATTATATGTAGATACAGTTAAAGACCCTCATTTGTATGAGAATATTTCACAGATATTACAACCGGACCCAAACCAAGAGTTACCTGCATCAATACTACAGGACCTGTTACCACAAGATAGACCTGCGTTTGGTAGGCTACCTCAGACACGTCGATATAGTATCTTTACTGAGCATAATTTAGATGACATACGAAAGTATGATTATGCAGATTCTAAAGAGCTTCAAATACCTTTAGTTGCTCTTACAGAGAATAGACTAAATGAAGTATATAAAATTAACGAAGTTACTGGTAAGTTAATGAAACAGGACATAGATGATTTCAAACAAGAGTTTGAAACAGGTCCAGCAAAAGCAAAAGTTTATTTCTCTCATCCAGAGTTCGTAGGTTCTGTACAGCCTGGACTTACAGAAAGTGTTGAACGAGCTAACCCAGTAAATAGTGGCATGATCAAATTTCTTAAAGGAGATGCTGCATACGTGCTTACTTCTCCTGAAAATAAGTATGATGAAGTGTTCCTTCCCTCTGACGTAGTACTTCCGCTTACAGTAGGCCAACCACGTCAACGACAGATGTTCGGAGAGAAACTCTTTTCGGCTTTTGCTCCTCAAGGAATTAATGGTAGAGAGGTTCGACATAATCCAGCTTCGGGATGGATTCCTGTAATAACTAATGACACTATAAAAAATCTTGACCTTGGTGAGATGTCAGCTGAGTGGGCAGCAAAAGCAAAGAAAAACGGTATGAGTGCTAAATGGATAGCTGACCACAAGAAAATAGATGGAAGAAGACTTGGTTTCTTTATTAAAGCTGAAGGTGCTACAGAAGAAAAAATTATTGCAGGTATACAGAAGTTAGCAAGGTACCACTGGAATACTTATTTAGATCGAGAGATGGTAGCAGAAGCTACAAAGATGAGTTCTCGTAAAACAAACTCTTCTGGTTATTATGCTTCATGGTCTTCAGTATCTGGAGACGAAGAAAAATATCTTGAAGCTGCCGGTCAGTATCAACTTACCGCAACATATTTTCAAAATGTGACAGACCATTTATTCTTTATGTTAGATTCACTAACAAAAAAATGGGAAATAGATATAGCTATGTTTGGTAAAGAAAAAGGGATGTCTAAGGACAAAAATCTACTTGAAGCAAAACGTCAGAAAAAGTACTACGAAGATGAGATTAAAGATTTTAAAAGCACAAAAGCATCAATGTTTACAATGCCCGTAGATACAGACATAGTTGTACCAAGAGAAGGACTAATAGGCCGAGGTCTTAATCAAGGTCTTAAACAGGTTCTGATATCGAAAAGAACAGGTGACACAGTAACAAAAACAGTTGAGTTTACTGATAATGAAGCTGCAATGTTCTTAGAAGTTAAGATATCTACTATAAAACAGATGCTTGGACTCGTTCGTGCACAGTGGGGTAGAGGATGGGGTCCTTTTGGTGACTACGATAAAGTCGTTGGTTATGAGGACTATAGCCCTCTTAACGAAATATTTACAGAGATGTTTACATGGAACTTAGAACGACTACAAAAAAGAGCACAACAACGTACTCTAGGCATAGGAGGTCCTCCTAACAGAGATATTCCATTTGGGGGAACAAGTCTTCAAATGTCGTCAGAAGACGCAAGACTCTTATCAGAAATTATAGATTTTATAAGACGCGATAGGCATGAAATTTTTTCATTAGCAACTAAACAAGCAGTTGCTGCACAAGAATTAATTATGCATGCGTATAACAATACGTACAATTTTGATGCAGCTATGAAGGGAACTATGCCTTGGATGCTATGGTTCTCTCGTACAATAGGAAAGTCTCTTATGTATGCGGTAGACCACCCTACTTTAGCCCGACAGCTTAATACTTTTACAACTATTATTGATGGTCTAAATAAAGAAAACCCTAATACTGCATGGGCTTCTGACAATGTTCCCCTTCTCTCTGCGCTTGCGCCTATTCGTGCACTATTACACATGGCACATTGGGCAACTGGAAAAAATGATTGGCTTGCAGATAAAATGGAAAGAGCTGAAAGTTGGGCAGATACTAAAGATATTGACATAGCAGGATTAGCATATTGGCAAGGATTATTTACTGATCCGTGGGTACTAGGAAAACCTGTTGGTGATAAAAATGCGCTAGATTTGATGGATGAAAGAGGAATGACTGGTATCGGTAAGATATTAACTGCAGGTTCTAACATAGGCTCTGTGTCCCCAATAATTAATATGATAGCTGGTTCTCTTGGAGCACATGGTGATGATTATAGTTTAGTAGAAGATGACCTTGCAAGTCTTGGTAGATTCAATAATGTGTGGACAGCACTTGCTACACTTACAGGTTTTGATGGAATTGGTAAAGTTGGTAAGCTAATCCAAACTCCTGCAGAAATTCGTAAAATAGATCAAGGTTTTGCAGAGTTACTAATGGAAGCCTACTACAGTGATTTAAGTGAGGAAGACTTTGAATTTACTATGCAAGATATTAGAAGTGCATGGGATGCTTGGTCAAGGGTTACACCTAAAGGTAAGGTTAGTTATCCATTAATTTCAGCAATAACCAGAAGAAACAATGCACACTATTCTCCTCTTACAGATGAAGATGGAATGACTTTATCTGGGCAAACAGCAGGAAGAATCTTTAATGAAGTCTTAAAAAGAGTCGCACAAGAAACTTTACTAGAACAAGGGTCTAGTTGGTTGTTTGGTGCAAAAATTAATCAGCATGACAAACGGTACACAGATCCAAGAACAGGTGACACAATAACACTTCGGACCTCACTCAATGAGTTTTTTGACGTAGTAGGAATGAATCTTCCAAAAGAAGCAAAGAATAAAAAGTATGATGAGGTACTAGCAAACAGTCCATGGATTCAACCATACTTAAATAACACTAAACAAACTACTGAAGCTGTTGAGATTGCACAGGCAGGAAGTTTTTATTGGACTGAATTAGAAAAACTTTCAGAAGTTAGAGAAAATGCTATGAGAGGATTACGAGTAAACTTACCTTCTAAACCAGATAATTTCTATTCAAGAGGTCCTCAGCCTGAAGGAGTTCAAAGAAACATTGAGTATCAACGTGATATAGCAAAAATTGAAAACCAGTATCAAAAAGACAAACGAGCACTTATGATGCAGGTTTGGAATAAATTTGGTATTAACGTAGGACTTCCAGAAGATACAAAGGTTACAAGTTCTGTACATCCTAGATTTGTCTATGAACGAAGCAACTTTTCTAATGAGTATCTTGCTAAAAAAATTATTCAGATGAACCTTATGGACTCACCTACATTTAAACTATTGTTTCCTGAAAGCACAGCTGCCTGGTCACACAAGGTTGCAGACGTACTTGAAAATGCCGCAGGTGAAAATGGAGAATTCTGGGAATTAACAGAAAGTGAAATACGAGAAGCCTTGTATACAATACAAGATGAGTACATGAATGAAACAGGTATTTTAATAGACGTTGATTATATTGATGTAGGCACGTTTAATGTATGGCAAATTGAAAATGAATTGCAAGCTATATATCTAACTAGGCCACCAGCACCTTCTACTCCAGAAGGCTTGCAGAAATACGGAGTGCTTGATCCTCAATCTAATGAACGTACTAATGTTATTAAATGGAGACCTGATGGACTTAAAGAAGAGTATTATGATGAAGATGGTGAACTAACAAAAGAATACTCAATTGTATCAAACTTACACTCTTGGGAAGCAGACATGGCAGAATTTAAAAATAGAATTATTAAAGAACATGGTGAAGATGCGTGGGAATTATATGAGCTACACGAAGCAATTAATGACAGTCCTATATATGTAATTGATAGAACTATTATAAGTGCAATCACAGGAGACTACTATAAAGGATTGTTTGCTTTTTTAGATGCGTTCCCAGATGATTCAACAAGAATATCTAATTATATTAAAGATCAAGAAAATGCTTATGAACCTCCTACAGCAAAAAACATTTTAGCTAGAATGCGAAGAGGAACGGAATCATTTGGTGTGAAAGAATTCTTTGGTCCATTATGGATGGAGAATCACGACATGACAGAATCTGAAATAATTTCATTAATAGAAAAAAGATTAGTTTCTTTAGAACGACTTGGATTACATGACATACTTGCAGGTAATTATGAAAAGAGAATCTTTCAACTTCAAGAAGACTTTGATGCTCACGATATGGGATTAAAAGAATCGTATAAAATAAGGCACTTTTGGTCACCAAACAAAATAGCAATTATTAATACAAAACAAGAACTAGCAGACTTTAGAAAAGCATATAGTGTACATGAAAGAATATTAAGCAGTCAACTTGAACTAAAAGAATTAGATCCGGATGATCCAGAGCACATGCTATACGTTCGATACTTTTGGAAAGATGGAGAACTAAGAGAAAACAAGCTGAAAGCAGAAAAGAGCCTCATTAATGCAGGTAAAATAGACGAAGCAATTATGTTTGCTGAATTTAATAAAAGAGAAGCAGCATCTAGTGCGGTAGACTTTAGAGGTAAAAGCTAATGGCCGAAGCGCAAACAACTCCTACACAGGCTGAAATGGATGCTCGGTATATAAAACCTGTAAATAATTATGTTACAACAGGTGCTATGTCAGGTAATACAGATGACCCTGTATTAGATAAAAAAGTATACCAAGTATACGATGTAGGTCCAAATCCTAATTTAGGAAGCGATGCAGAAAACCTAAAGGCAAGCATGATTTCTCGCTATTACAAAGACGGTATTGATGTACCTGCAAACTTTCTATGGGAGAACTTTTCTAAAAATTCTATCCGTAGTAAAGAAGAAATTGTAGATATGTGGGAAACAATTTACCCAGAGCTTAGTAAAGTATATACAAAACTACAGGAATTACGACCAGTTGCTGCATTACTACGTGTTACAGAACAAAAAGATGATGACGATGACGATGACAGACCTCCTACTCTTGCAACATTTCAATATATTGATGCAATAGCAGCAATACTTGGAAAAGCTACTGGAGTAAAAGAAATATATAGAAAGCTGTATAGACAACCTATGTATGGGTTTCAGAAACCTAAGTCTAAAACACATGTTGATCCTAAAACAATTGTTACGCCAACCTTTACAAATGTAGGAAAGTTGCCAACATGGGATGATGTAACTAATCACATGAGTATGGTATTTCACGATCCTACATTGGAAAGTGCAGTACAACAATACTTTACAACACCTTCTAAGACGCTAACACGAAACCATCAAAGAATGTTACGTATGATGCGAACTACAATGCCAATTGGACAAGGGTATTCATTTGATGAATGGCTGTCTGCATTAAAACTAATATACCAAACAAAGGAGTTGATAGGAGGACCACAAACAACCCGGTCTAACTCTTATCTGCGTTCCCCTTTTGGACAATATCCAGAAAGGACACCGAGATTAGCACGATATAGAGATTAAGACTTGCAAAAACTTGACAATAATGTTATAATAAATATGAATGGAGGATTAGTATGACTAACGAAACA
>TARA_R110002050_G_scaffold287742_1_pt1 | contig 14891 bp, 24 predicted proteins | sample TARA_R110002050 | Tara Oceans TARA_R110002050 (sample SAMEA4396988) | marine metagenome | biome: Polar Biome; feature: [DCM] deep chlorophyll maximum layer (ENVO:01000326); material: water (ENVO:00002006), including particulate matter (ENVO:01000060) such as... | depth 25 m
AGATGATAGTTTCTTTAGCAATCTGTCCCGTTACAGGTGGGGTAGGTTGTGGAATTGCATCGGCCATATTTACGGCTCAATTCGCCGCAGAAATGGCAAATATGAGTTATGAACATTTAACACAAACCGCAGTAGGGACAAATAAATATGGTTGCTCATTCCCCAATGGAGGATTTGTTCACAACTATTCATTACTAATTAATAATCCTAATAACGACCCTTTCGGACAATTGGAAAACAAAGAAGAATTGAAAAAAGATGTCAAAGGCTCACCTTTTGAATTGAATAAAGAAAAGGCTTTAATAGGATTATCTTTGGGTGGTTTATTCTTATTAATTTCTTCATTAGGTGGTGCATAAAATGGTGGCTAAAGATTATAAGATTTTAGGTTCAGGAACCCTCAAGGGAAATCCTACCTATAATTACGGGATAGGTGGTGATGGTTGCGAAACAACTTGTGGAACAAAACAAAATTGGGAATTGGGAATTTATCTACCCCCTAAAGAAGTAAGAAATCTAATAAAAATCAAAACACCTCTTTATACGAATAATTTATTTGTAAGGTTAAATCCTGAAACTACTGAGGGTGGCATTTGCACTGGAAAGTGGAAATTAGCAAATGAACCTGCCAAACATAAAATCAAAGTATCTTTAAAAATTTATGGTGTAGGGAATAAAATATTGTCTGAAAATGAATATAAAGTATCAGGAATTACAGAAGTAATCATCCCTATTACAACTTATGGAAGATATAATTTCACCATTGAAACCGATGAGTGGGGTGAACAGTGCAACAAACCTAAAAATACTTCTAAGAAAACTATTTACATTGAACCCCCCAAAGAAAATAATGGTGGCAACGAAGAAAACAATGGAAATGGTGGAGTGAATAATGATAATGATGTTGAACCTATCAATCCACTATATCTTAAATATGCAATTGCAACTTCAATAGGTGCAGGAGTTATTATTGCTATATCCAGTTTTATGTCGGATGAGTGAAATAATGATATTAGTATTATTCTTGTTATCGTTAATAATTATTCTTTTAATTGTTTTATTTCTCCAAAGGTTTAAGAAGGTAAAGATATCATACCATGACCAATCACAAATTGTGGAGCAACATATGAATGCTACTGATTTTGTAACTTGGGTGGAAGGAAATGGAAGATTTTGAAATAGCCCATATAAAATTTAATCAAGGGTGTAAAGGCTTAGAAGTTCACGATATTGAAAAAGAACAACCCTATTATCAATTCCAAAAAGGTTCATCACAAACCACAGTAGCAACTTTACCATATTGCCCAAATTGTAGTGAAACCTATGAGTTTAAACACGGCAAAGTTTCACCTAAATGGTCTTTAGAAATATCGGATTTTGAATTTAGGTTAAAATATAAGATAGATGAAAATGGTGAAGTTTATGCATATTGCACAAGATGTAGAGCCGATTTAAGAGATGAGTTAATTATTGAAGAACTATTAGAACCAAAAGTTGAGATTCCTACGGTTAGGGAAGTATTTGTTCAAGGAGTTTATTATCAAAATGGATTTTTTTGGATGCAGTTAAAAGATTTTAAATTAGTAATGGTGCAACATAGAGAGGGAGTTAAAGTTCAGTTGTGTTTCATTCACACTAATGGAGATGTCAAAAGAATGAAAGACACGGCATTTTCAAACGCTTCCAACCTATTGATGAAGGATGATAGAATAGGAGTTAAATCAATTATGTGGGAATAGAATTAAGTAGTTGAAATATTTAATAAGGTAATAGTGAGAGGATAAGTTATGCAAATAAATGTAGAATTAGATAATTTGATTGAATCGTGTGGTGGTGAAGACCTTTTAAGATACCTCATTAAAGATGATGGATTAGAAAATTGGAAAACTGTTAAGTTTAATCCCATTATCGCCTACTCTCCTAAACATATGGATAAAGCCGTAATTTGTGGTATCGCCTATTGGAATGGGAAAAATTATAAAATTATTCACTCGGAAGATTTGTGGGCTTATGAATCATTAAACTTGTGGGTGCAATCTACCATGATTTCAGAAGGCCATGATTACGAGGCTGAAGCACTATTAGCACATAATAAGGCATTAATTGTAACTCCCGGAGAATTGGAAGAGAACGAAATTAAATCTTGGGAAAAAATAATGATGGAAGTAATATATGGCTTTAGAAGTAATAATTACATTAAAGCCAATTCTAAAGAAATATTAAAAGATTTCAATTTACTTTCATCCTTTTTTGATATTTTGTTAGATGTGCAAAATAACACCCTATTGGATAGTGTTAATACTACAAAGAAAATTAGGAAAAGTTTAGATTTCCCCGAAGATTGGAAAAACAAATGGGTATAATCGGCATCTTTAAGTATTAAAAACATTAATAAAGATTTATGAGTGTTAATCAAAGCGTCATGGATTCAGTCTATGACAGAAGATTAGACATTGAAAATCTCAAAAGGATTATGACTTATGGAAGGCCAGCATCATCCGAAATGGAAAAAGAATGGGTAAATAAATATTTATTCACTCCTGAGATGCAAGCCGCAGGAATGTATAAAGATGGTTTTCACTATCCAAGACAATCGGGCGAAGGTGAAGGAAACTTAATTATTGAAGTTGGTGAAGGAAGTAAAACAATTTTTTCATCACATACGGACACAGTGCATAGAACTGGCGTTATTCAAAATGTAATTATTGACCCTTCAGAATCTAAATTAAAGTTCACAACAGATAGTGGACAATGTTTAGGTGGTGATGATGGAACTGGAGTTTGGCTTATGTTGGAATTAATTAAGGCAGGAGTCCCGGGCTTGTATATTTTCCACAGGGCCGAAGAAGTTGGGGGTCAAGGCTCATCATACATTGCTAATACTACTCCAGAACTTATTGAAGGATATGATAGGGCTATTGCATTTGATAGAAAGGATGATTGGAGCGTTATTACTCATCAAGCAGGAACAAGAACTTGCTCAGATGCATTTGGTAATGACCTTGTAAAAAAATTGGGGATGAATCATAGGATTGACACTACAGGGTCTTTTACAGATACTGCAAATTATGATAGCGCAATTCCTGAATGCACAAATCTTTCAGTTGGTTATCATAACGCTCATAGTGCAAGAGAAAATCAAGAAATAGATTATCTTTTAAAATTTAGGGATGCATTAGTTAAGTTAGATTGGGAATCATTAGTTACCGAAAGGGACCCCTCAATTCCTGAGTTTTCAACTTATGGATATTATGGCTATGGTGATAAATTAGTGAAACCAAAGAAAAGTGTGAGGGAACAAATGAATTGGGGAGATTATGAAGACCAACAATTTGAAAAGAACAGGGCTAAAGAAGCGGCGGCAAAGGAAAAATCAAGCACAACAATAACTCCTCCCAAAGAACCAGTTGTAATGATAGAAGAGGTGGAGGGAGAAGATTTATTAGCATTTTTGGATAAGCCCAGTAATTCTATGACTGACGAAGAGTTCCATTTAAGTGAACTGTTGGAAAATGGAATTATCACTTTGGAAGAGTTAGAAGTAATGATGGATATGGGAGATAATACTGGCTCAAGTTTTACTATAACTGATGAAGAACCTACTCCTGAAGGATTTGATGAATTTTTTGATGATTATGATGCTAAAAAAATTGCAACAAAAGATTTCGCAGATTATGAAGATGAGGATTTTGACTGGGAAAACTGGTTCAAATCACAATGAAACCTTTATTAAGGTGTATCAGGAATGTTAATTCATGAGTATCAAAAACAAGTGGATAAAAGATGTCAATATAATGCTTCAATCACAAGCATTAAGTAGCACCGAAATAGCATTTAAACTTAAATCAAATTATAGATATAGCCCTCACGCAAGAAAGGTTACACTCGTATTGAGGGGGCAAAAAGATGCATTCAAGGAAATGAGCAAAGTTTCTGTCGCATCATCATTAAGTAGAGATTCTCACCAAGTTAGCCTGTGGGGGCTTAGAGGATACACCTATCAAGAACATTATCCACACCTTACTCTGAATGGTGCTTTAGATGAGTGAACCTTCAGCCTATTTTTTTGGAAGGCCTATGACCATTAATAATGCCTTATTTAGCATTGTTCATCACAAAGAGAGTGCTAAAATCATTTGGTATCAAAAGCCTGATGAAATTATGAGAAATGCAATGTTACTATCTCAAACCTTTATGGCTACACACCCTAATGGAGAAAAATTCACGGGGCAACAAATAATTAATATGATTGATTTTTGTAAATATAGGGATTACTCATACTTAATATGAACGCAAACCTTAAATAGGTAAAAAAGTTAGAAACAATGGGAGGGGTTTTAATGTCCTTCAATTCAAGTGATGAAATATATAAAGAAATTAAAAAATGTAGCGATTGCAATTGCAAGATATTTGAAACCTTAAATAAAACTGGCGAAGAAGTTTGTAGTGATTGTGGATTAGTATATAGCAATGTATCAATAGATGAAGGCCCGGATTGGAATAATTATCAAGATAATTCCGCCGCAGAAAATGGTGATAGGGCAGGTATGCCATCAACTAATTTACTGCATGATAAGGGTTTGACAACAGATATTGGTTGGAAAAATTCCGATTATTCTGGTGCAAACCTCGGCTCGGAAAACTCTAAATTATTTAGAAGGCTAAGAAGACAACATCAAAGAACAAGAGTTTCTTCCTCAACTGAGAGAAATCTCGCAGTAGCCCTTGGGGAATTACAAAGGTTGGCGGCTCAAATGGCGTTGCCTAAAGATGTGAGGGAAGAATCCGCATTTATTTATAGAAAGGCAGTTGAAAAGAAATTAGTGAGAGGTAGGTCTATTGAAGGTGTAGTGGCCGCATCACTATATGCCGCTTGCAGGATGAGGAAAATTCCAAGAACTCTTGATGAAGTAGGTAAGTTTTCAAGAACTGGTAGGAAGGAAATTGGGAGAACATTTAGAGCAATAGCAAAAGAATTACAAATTTCAGTCCAACCTTCAAGCCCTGCTGACTACATTCCAAGATTTTGCTCAATACTAAATCTACCTCAAGAGGTTAATGCACAATCACTATTTTTGTTGAGTGAGGCTGAAAAAGCAGACTTGACGGCAGGAAGAGGGCCTACAGGAATTGCCGCCGCATCAGTTTATCTTGCTTCAAAAATGAAGGGTTATGAAAAAACTCAAAGGGAAATCTCCGATGCCGCAGGAGTTACTGAAGTAACTATTAGGAATAGATATAAAGAAATGGTTAATGCCTTGAATATTACTCTTAATTGAACACCTACGAAGAAGATATGATTATATAGGTAATGCAAAGTATCTATAAACATGGGAATAAATGTTTTAAGTTTGTTTGATGGAATATCGTGCGGTCAAGTTGCACTTGAAAAATTGGGAATTGAAGTGGATAACTTTTTTGCAAGTGAGATTGATAAATTCCCTATCCAAGTGACTCAAGAAAATTTCCCCCACACGGTTCAATTGGGTGATGTAACTCAATGGAAAGGATGGGACTTACCAAATATTGACTTAATCATCGGAGGCTCACCATGCCAAGGATTTTCGTTTGCTGGAAAGCAACTAAATTTTGAAGACCCAAGAAGCAAATTGTTTTTTGACTTTGTAGATATCGTAAATCACTTCAAGCCTAAATACTTTTTACTTGAAAATGTAATGATGAAACAAGATTATCAAAAAATAATTTCCGAATATCTGGGTGTTGAACCAATTCTTATTAATTCAAATTTAGTTTCTGCTCAAAATAGAAAGAGGCTTTATTGGACTAATATCCCTAATGTGGAGCAACCACAAGACATAGAAATTCTATTAAAAGATATTGTTGAAGAAGGTGTGGATGAAAGTTATGTGTTAAATGGTAAATGGGAAATATGGTGGGAAAAGAATAAGAGTTTTCAAATATCTAAAAAATATTCTGCTATAAATCCTGATAAGGCTATTTGTATGACGGCAAGACAATATGCAAATTGGAACGGAACATTTATAACAATTCCATTTGCCATGACTGAAAGAAGGACTGAAGAGGCAAAAAGAATTAGGAGAGAACATCAACAAAAATATGGCAAAGACTTCTCTCCAAGGAGGGGGAAGGAATTAGTTCCAAGAAATGATGAGAAAATGAATTGCTTAACTGCAACATATTCTTTAAAAGAACATACTATTTTAGATAACCAGTTAAAATATAGGAAATTAACACCAATTGAATGTGAAAGACTTCAAACATTGCCCGACAATTATACAAGTGTTATTTCTAATTCGCAAAGGTATAAAGCCCTTGGGAATGGTTGGACAGTAGATGTGATAAAACATATTTTTAAAAATATGGAGTGTTAATGATGAATGTATTAAGCCTATTTGATGGGATGTCTTGTGGACAATTGGCCTTAAATAATGCAGGTATCAAATATGATAATTATTTTGCCAGCGAAATTAAAAAACACGCAATAGAAACTACTCAGCATAATTTCCCTAATACTATTCAATTGGGTGATGTCCACCACATTAAGGCATCACAATTACCAAATATAGATTTACTAATAGGTGGTTCACCTTGTCAAAATCTAACTTATCTAAATTCTAAGGGAAGGGCAGGATTAGAGGGTGAAAAAAGTAAATTATTTTATGAATATGTGAGAATACTTAACGAAACCAAGCCAACTTTTTTCTTATTGGAGAATGTAGGTAGTATGAAAATAAATGATAGAAATATAATTACGAAAATTATGGGAGTTGAGCCTATCAAATTTAATTCAAGCATCGTATCAGCACAGAAAAGAAATAGGCTATATTGGACAAACATCCCATTTGCAGGTCTACCACCTGACAAGGGTATTGTTCTTGAAGATATTGTGGATAGAAATGCACCGAGAGAAGAAAATTGGTCTAACAAAAAACAAGCATTTGTCCTTAGAAAAAATGAAACTATGTATGTTAATATTGATGGTGATAAGGCCATTCCCGTAACTGCGAGAGGGTATTCAGCATGGAACACTCAATTTGTAACTAACTACGATGGTATGATAAGGGATTTAACATTGAAGGAATATAAAAAATTACAAACAATTCCTAATTGGTATCATTTCCCATGCATCAAATCTAAAGCAACAAATTTAATCGGAGATGGTTGGACAATAGATGTGATAGCACATTTCCTCAAAGGAATGGTTAAATAGGTATTTGGAGAATGGTAATTTATGTTAGAAATAGTTGGCTTGACAGAAGGATATACTGGAAGGGAATGGAAGAGAGATGAAAAGCATAGAGTTTATGTGGTAGGACCTGTTGGAGAAGTAGGATACCTTGATTTGAAATCGGGAAAGTTCATAATTTCACCAAAGGCAAGCATTAATTTTGGAGTGTGCGAGGAATCTGATGCTTCAATTAAATTGGTGGCAAAGGGTGGCTCAAACATTTATTTGGGTCAATTAAAAGAAACTCCTATTCAAAATATCGCTACAGGAGATGCAAGGAAAAGGTTGCAAAATGCAATCAAGGATTTTAATAGCATTACTTCTAATGCAGAAAAAACGAGAGTGGAAATTAATATTGGTCCTACAGTAGAGTTTAGAATTAAAGGGAGAAGCCATTGGGCAAAGGCTAACTTAACTCTTTCAGTTGATAATGGTAAAGAACCATTGGATATTGAAAAGGTTTATGATGCTACTTCGGAAATGGTTTCAGCCATGCTGGAAATAGAAGTTGATAAATTAGGAGCATAGTAAGGATTAAGTAGGAAAGACAAAATGTTGATTCATGGAGATTGTTGAAAATGCTAATGCAATTAGTAGAAACGAAGCAATATCTAAAGGAATTAAAATGATTTTCCAATACAAAAATAGGATTTGTGAATATTGTGGAAATAATTTTGACATAACAAAACAAGGGATATTTTATTGGTGTGGATGTGAAAGAAATGGAAAAAATTAATCAATGTGAAATAGAAGAAGAAAAAATAATGAATAATACTTATTGCCATAAGCCGATGGAGTGTCATAAATATTTCATCCAAAGAGGGTGCAGAAAATGTGGGGCAGAAGTAATCAAAAAAATGAGGAGATAATATGAAATCTATAAAAAATGTTAAATTGGGGATTAATCCAAAAGATATGGTAGTTAATGTAATTGCCGATGTAGAGATGAAAGATAAAGACGATGCAGATGATTTGTATTTAGTAATGTTTAATGTAATGGATTCCCCCTTAAGATTATCTCTTTTCACAATCGGAAACCTTTACGAATTAGTTAAGAGAAATAGTAATCTTTCCGAGGTTGAAATAATGAATATTATGAAAAATAGTCCTGAAAAATATATCCAATACGCAGTAGGAAATATGGATGCACTTGGAGATTATGGGGTGGAAAATGTAAAAATAGTTTTAGATAGTGAATCTAATTCTAAAAAAGCAAGGTTGGTTCTTTCAAGCATGATTGACAAGAAGAAATATTATCAAAAATCTACTTATTTTGTTGAAGGTGAAGAAATTAAAAAAGAGCAGGAAATTGATACTGAACCTTTAATTCCTCAACTCAAAATGATGATGGAAATAACTAAAAGGTGGGAAAACTTTAATCCTGCCGATTTCCAAAAAGATATTGAAAACGGCGTTATAAAATTGTAATGTTTATATAGGTCACTAAGAGATGGTATAACATGGCGAAAACAATTAGTCAAGAATCTTGGAAGGATATTTATTCAGTATTCTTTGAAACATATACAACACCTACTTTATGGGTGAGAGAAGGAATCATCCCGGCACAACACCTAATGATTAACTATCTTCAGCCCGAAGATGTATTGGATATGTCCGAAGAAGAGTAAAGTTTATAACCATCCATCGTGTAGGGTGGATTAGTGAGAACAATGAATGATGAAGACTGGGAAGAAGTATTTGATACCGAAGAATGGTGGAGTAATGTAGAATTTGATTGGGAGTGATTAAAATGAATAAGAAATATCAAAAATTAATTGAAGAGTTACTACAAGGAATTGACTACCCATTAACGGCTAATGTCGTAAGAGATAGGTTGTGGGATTCATGGGGTAGAAATGTTCCTACTTGTAGAGAAATTGGAACTTTTATGAATATTAATAAAAATATGTTTAAGACGGATAAAAAATCCGGTCCTGCCGAATATTTATGGAGGGATTGAAATAGGATTAAGTAATTATCCTGATGGGATGGATTGGGGGGCTTATGATGATTATCACGACCCCGAATTAGAGTGTGGACATAGAGCCAATGATGGGTGTGATTGTTGGTGCGAAGGAGGCTCAGGAGATGATGCACACCAAGTAGAAAATTGCTTACCACACAATTGCTCAATAAATTACTGCGAATGCGAAGAAGATAAAGAGCCTAAGCAACAGTATTGTAACAAGTGTATTAAAGAAATTAAGGAGGATTCCTAATGTATGGAGTAATATTAGGATTTCAAATAGGAATTCTTATTGTGGTTTTTATCAATTTGTTTATTAATCAAAAGGATTTAAAAAAACTATATGATAAACAACAAAGCACAATGTATGGAGTATCTCATTTATGGGGTTCTATGATGGAGTTGAAGGAAGAAATGCAAAAAGTAACGAAAAGAACAGAAGAAATTGCCAGTGAAGAAAAAATTGATGAGGTGGTAGAATGAGTGATTGGTATGAATCAATAGATGATATGGAAATATCTAAACAAAATGAAGTTATTACAACCTTTGATAAAATAACTCATGATAAGAAAGAATTGCTTGAAAAAATGATGGATGATGATTTTTATTATGGATATCTTGGAAAAGTGGCTTTATCGTCATCAAGTTTGAAAACTTTGCTTAAATCTCCTAAATTATATTCTAAGAGTTTAGTGGAAAAAGATGTGGAAACTCAACCCCTTAGAGATGGTAAAATGTTTCATTGGTCGCTTCTTGAACCTGAAAAGTTTGAGGGAATAGAAATTGTTGATGTAAAGTCAAGAAATACTAATAAATATTCCTTTGCAGTTGCTGAAGCGATTGCTGAAGGCAGAAGTTCCGAAATATATACTATTAAAGAAAAAGATACTGCGATTAATCTAAAAAATGAACTGCTGAAAAATATTGAAGCATCCGAGTATTTGAAAGATGCAGATTTTGAAGTTCCAGCAATTTCTATGATTGAAGGAATTCCTTTTAGGGGTAAGGCAGACATCATTAAAGGAAATAAAATTATTGATTTGAAAACTACGGGAGATATCTCTAAGTTTAAATGGTCTGCATTAAATTTTAGTTATGATTTGCAAGCACACCTTTATCTTCAACTATTTCCTGAGGCAGAATCATTTGAGTTTGTAGTTATTGATAAGAAAACCTTTGAAATCGGAATTTATACTTGCTCGGAAGAGTTTTTGGAAAGCGGAAAAAGAAAATTACAAAGAGGAATTGAGGCTTATAAGCACTTTTTCATTGAAGGAAATGATGCAGACCAGTTTTGTATTAAACAAGAACTTTAATTATCTTGTTGAAGGTCTTTTATCATAGTCCGACCTAATAGCCTTACCATTAGTTCTCATCGTGCCGTAAGGCACATAATAGACGCTCTTAGCGAACTTCTTTGCTTGCTTGTAAAGTTTGTCTGCATCAACTGGCGACCAAACACTTCTATCAAACATACCTAATACCCATTGACCTCTTGATTTCCTGTAACTTCTCACCCAATACATAGCAACCTTGCCAACCGTATCTTGAGTATTTTTGTGAGGTGGCATAATTTTTGCAATTGGTCCAATTATTACTACTGCATCATCTTTTTTTCTCAATGAACCCTTATATCTTGAAATGCCTTTTTTAGAGATATTCTCAAAAGACTTTATTTGAGTTGGAGTAGGCATGATAAAAAATAGTGTTTTAACTATTTAAAGGGTTTGTCTGCCAATTCATAAAAATATTTGATGTAAGAGGTTTTATTTTATAAACTTGAGTCCAATACTGCCCATTATTCGGAGTCCATCCATTCGTAAGCGTAGAACTATTAATGTGCAATTTTCCATCCCATTTAACATAGACTATATTGTGGATTCCAGAATAATCTTTATACTGGAAACCATAGGCCTCAATTTCTTCTTGAGTATATGGGCCTAATATTTTAACTACAAAGTCACCAACTCCCATCCAATTAGTAGTATAAAGCGCATCGGTTTCTTTAGAATCTATAATGTCTTCTATACTTAAATTATTATTTCTTACATTGTTGGCTTTCTCACCATATTTAAAAATATATTTATTAATGGTGGAAAAACCTTTACTCTTTGCCAAGTTCTCCAATACCGAAATTTGTGATATAGCCAATTCAACATCTTTATAAATTTTATTCATAATTCACACCTCAAATGGATTTTCATTCCAATTTATAAATATAGTAGTGGTTGATTTTTTAGCCTTAATATCTGCTATAATAGCCATTGTGCTAAATACCAACTTAACTAATTCATCATGAACAGTTTTAGGGTCAAGCCCTGCGTTTAAATTTAGTGTGCTAAGGAAAACTTTGTCACTACTCCAATATCTGTCATATAATTCATTGATATATTCATACACCCCTCCATCGGTATCACCCCATTCAATGTAATCAAACCACCAAGCCCCATAATCACTATATTCTTCTCTTTCCCATTCATCTAATTCATCCCACACTTCCTTTTCATGTTCATAGGAAAAAAACAAAGCCTCTTCAACTTCTTGTTGAATTGTTTTAAATTTCGCTATTTTGTAGTGATTAAAAAACTTTAATGATTCATTCAATTCAACCACCCCTCAAAAGGATTTTCAACCCAATTCAAAAAACTATTTTCAGGCTTTTGCTTACAAATAAGTGTAGTGATGTCCAACATATTTGGTGAAATAAATTTTTCATATTCCCTCCCTTTCCACCCCTCCATAACCCTTCCCCCACCCCAATCGTAATTTGAGTCATAGTGTCTGGCTCCAAGGGACATCTCCCCCCCATTAAACGCAAAATATATTGAATAAGTATTACCTTGATAAAATAACCAATCTTGATTTAAGAAAAAACCTCTATAATCCTTTGTTATATATACACCTTCTGTAATCACTGGAAAGTTTGTAGAACTGAGATTGTTGGTGTTAAGTGAATATGATAAATTCACATTTTTTGATGCAAGAATACCAAAGTTGTTAAAAGAATTAAGTATATTCTCCGGCCACAAATCCATATCAAATTGGCTAATATAATGGCTCATCAATTTATCATTTTTTTCAAACCAAATTTGAGATTTAAAGTCCTTTTTCCAAGGATTAGATTCAATATATTGTTTGAATAATTCCCTCACTTCTTTAGGATTTAAATCATTACAATCATAAGTCATAATTATACTATCTCGTTTAACTACTTAAAAGGTTATATAGGTAATGTAACTATTCCAAAGCATGGTTAAAATTGCATTCTGTGGGAAAATGGCAAGTGGGAAAACTACTATGGCAGATGAACTTTGTAAAGTTCTTGAAAATGCCAGCAAATATTCATTCGCCGCAGGGGTTAAGGATTTTGGCAGGTTTTTATTTGATATTCCTACTGGAGTGAAGGATAGAGTAAAGTTTCAAAAAGTAGGTGATGGAGCAAGAAAGTTTATAGGTGAGGATGTTTGGGTTAATGCACTATTCACGAAAGTTAGAAAAGATAAATCCGTTAGAAATCATATCCTTGACGATTGCAGGTATGCTAATGAAGTGAAAAAGTTAAAGGCCGATGGTTGGTATGTGGTTTTACTGAATATTGGCGATGAGTTGCAAGTTGAAAGGCTTAAGGTCACATATCCTAAAGATTGGCAAAAGCATATTGATGCAAGAAATCATCCAAGTGAATTAGATGTTGATAAAATTGATAAAAATCTTTTTGATTTAATAATTAATGTTGGTGACAATTCTAAAGGAATCAATGAAGTTAGCAATTTTATTGTTGCTAATCAATGGTAATAAGAATATAAATCATCTACAACTTCAACATTTTCTGCAAAGAAGGTTTGTCCTTTTCTTATTTTATTCATTCCCCAAAGTATTGCTCCTATTGCGGCAAGACCCATAAAGTTTCCAGCAAAGATTCTTTTTTCACTATTAAATACTCTTGAACCTGCTTGAGGGCCTTCTAAGTCTACAATACCCATACAACCTAATTGTTTTAAGGATTCTTGGAAAGCAAACCAATCTATGCCGTCTTTATTCTCAAGTGTAGTTGAACCATCCGAGTTCTTAACTTGCTGATTTTGCCCTGATTCAGGAGTTACTTGTGCTGAATTAACATGAGGATTTGACATTGACATGGCTTGAGATACAATAGCCCTATCGGGGAATACTAAGGTTCTACATCTATTATGAAATACCTCTTCTCCGGTATTAGTATCTATTTGTTTGTGTGGATACACTAAAAATTGGGAAACAAACTCGTCGTTTTGCATACATCTAACGAATTCCCTACAAATATCGGTGCTACTAAAATATTGCCTTCCAGTATAAATCTTGCCATCTTTTAAAGGGTGGCCGTGTATAGTCCACTTTCTTTGACTTTCTTTATAACCATTCATTAGCCTATCTTGTGCGGCCTTCTTGGTTGGTGATACTTCAATTCTTGATTCACTCCCGTAAGAAACCTCTCCTAATTGATATGTTCCATCTACATCGTAGACATAACACATCCATTCTCTTTCATCGTGTGTCTTATCGGAATGCAATTTCATCCTTTGTATAGCCTTCTCACTAAACTTATTCCATTCTGATTGCCACAAAGACATATCTTTACTTCAGCCTTACGACTATTTAAAGATTGTCAAAAGAGTGCAAGGGGGAGTAGGGGGAGGGAAGGGAGCCTTTGCTCCCCCCTGCAATATATAATTAGTTTTATTACTACTTAAATCTTTATATAGTAAAATGGTTAATTATATTTATGATGGAAATTTATCGTTTTTAAATTGGGGCTTTAATCCAAAAAATGTGCTAATAGTTCCAACCCTTACTATATACAAGTTTTATTACAAACCTTAAGTTTATATAGGTCTTGCAACTAATTGTTAAATATCCCGTTGGGGAATAAGAAGTGAGAACTATGGAAAATAATGCAGAAATTGAAGCGTTCCTTGCACAAGTTGAGGAACAAGGCGGAAGTAATAACACAGGGAAATATATTAACAGGGATAGACTATCAGTTCCTATTGATGAAGAAACGGATTTTAGTGAATTGCACACAGGGTATATCCTTGAGGGCTACACATCCGGTATTGAAGGTAAGTATGGTGAATCAACCGCAGTTAGGATGGTTTCCCCTGAGGGTGGCAGAAGAGTCACACTTTGGCTTACTGGATATGAACAAGAGCATCTTAAGGCTCAAGTTAGTAATTGGACTGAAGATGGCGCATCTTACCCATTTGAAGTCAAGTTCCTAAGGCACAAGGTCGCATCCAAGAATGGAAGAAAGTATAATAGGTTCACGGCGCAATTGCTTAGTAATGGCTCCGAGGTTACTCTCCCTCCAGTCCCTGTAGACCAATACGAAGAAGCAACTGCTGATTCGGATAATTGAGTTGAGTAAGGCTTAGGCTAAGATTCTATTGAAACTGCATCTGAGGGTGCAATTTCATTTTTATTTTTAAATTTCCAATTGGAAAATTGCGTGTATTTCAATTTTTTCGGCTAATTGGAAGAAAACAATATCTGAGTTTTATTAGAGATAGTAGATTAATTTGGAAGAACGCTTGTTTTGCAACCAAGAGGCCGAGGGTTCAAATCCCTCCGGCTCCATCAGTTAAACATCAAATGGATTATCATTCCAATTCATAAAATATATTCTTGGTGTAACTTCTGCTAAATTCATCATGTAGGGGTATTCTATCCAATCAGCATCGG
>TARA_R110002050_G_scaffold30204_9_pt1 | contig 14888 bp, 17 predicted proteins | sample TARA_R110002050 | Tara Oceans TARA_R110002050 (sample SAMEA4396988) | marine metagenome | biome: Polar Biome; feature: [DCM] deep chlorophyll maximum layer (ENVO:01000326); material: water (ENVO:00002006), including particulate matter (ENVO:01000060) such as... | depth 25 m
AGTTCCAGTAAATCTTGATAATTTAGATTGGTATAAACAACAAGCCTTAGCAAACAACCTACAATCTCTTACACAAACCGGAGGGGTTAATTAATGGCAATGAGAAGTCAAATTTATGCTTGGGATTTATATGGACAGGGAACTGCTCCCTCCGGCCCTGTTGCCTATTTGCCACCACCGAGCATCATTAATCCCGGAACGGGATATACCGCATTTACCACCTATTCTACTCAGGCCGTCACAGGAAGTGGGAGTGGCTTAGAAATACAAGTGCTTAGTGTTACGGCTGGACCTGACTTTGAAGTTACCTCCATAGCCGTTCCTACTTTGGGCTTCGGGAATGGCTATAAAGTAGGAGATATTGTAAGATTGTTTGGAGGGGGGAGTGCAAGTAATTGCACAATACAAATAAATCAGTTACAGATTCAATCAAATGATTGGACAGGGCCAAGCGTATTAGAATTGGGCGTTCCTACTTCAATCTTTATTGGTGGTAAGGGAAACAATATTAAGAATAAAGCCACAACTAAAGAAATGCAATTCATAGTGGTAGAAAATTTTGGTTGCACCCCTACAGTATTTTTTCCGGGTCAAGATAATGGAGCCACATGGGATGTGGCCGGAGGTTATAGAGGTGTAAAAATTAGAAATGCTTTGGGTGGACCAAGGGCATATATTCAATTTATTGTTAATACTACTGGATATTTCAAAGACTCCGATGGTGTGCCAAGAAACGGTTTGCCCGGTAATGTAGCACCCTACCCACTTACTACTCAATTTTCAGTATGCTTAGAAAGAAAACAACCCCCTGTTTATATATTGCCTACTCAAACATGGGATATGCAGATTACTTGTTTTAACGATTATTTAGCAGACGGTAATAGAACTCAATTACATTGCGAACAGATAGGTCAATTACAAGCCTTTTTCAAATACACCCTATATGATGGTGTAGATTCAATTATTGCACTAAGGCTTGTAGAATCGGCAATATCAGTAACTCCTGAAAATGTAGATATGTTTAAAAGAAATCTTTATGAAAGAAATATAACTATGCCTCCTAATGAAGAACAAGCCAATGAAGGATGAAAAACTTTAAGTAGGTGAACATCCCATTGTTTAATTGGGCAGGGGGGCGCACACAGAAGTTTAATACTTCTGCCCCCTGTTCCACGATTCACTCACTACTTAATCTTTAAGTAGTTAAACAACCATTAATTACTATGTCAGTATTTGGTTATGATGAAATAGGGTCTAATATGACTTCTAAATTATTTAATTCTGATATGCAGAAATCAATTCCAATAGCCAACTTAGTTTCAAGACCTATAATGAATGAATCACCATATCATGGATACACCGACATAGAGGAAGAATCCGAAGAGAATACTGAAACGCATAGCCTCGTAACCCCTAATTCGTGGTTCGGTGGCAATACAAGGATTGCTGAAAGGCCTGAGGGAGCAACCGCAGTAGGAACTGTTACTGCAATTCAAAATAGAGGGCTTTTTAGAGATTATGATTACGACCCTGAAACAGATACAGAAACAGAATCCACGACTCATTGGTGGGATGATGATGCTGGTGAAAGTATAACTAATGAAGAGGCCACTACAAGAATTTCTGCCCTATCTTCAAGGAGTGGGGTTGGTAGCCTTATAGAATATGATGATGATGATGATGGAGAAGTTGATGGATATTCATGGACTCAAAATGTTGAAAGAACTTTTTGGAACTTTTTTGGAAACTCTCAAGACCAAACGAGAACAAATACTGGAGGTAATAGAGGGGCTAATCAAGACACCAGTTCGGAAATTGTAATTCATACCAATCCTCAAAAAAACTTAGGGCCGGGTGGAACTCAACAACAAACTAAAACAAATCAAACAACAATTTCTAATTCTAAAAAAATAGCCACAGGTTTTGCCACCATTGTAGGTGTAGGCTTTATTGGTAAAGTAGTATATGATAAAGTTAGCAAAAAGTTTTAAATAGGTTCTCCCTAATTGTAAATCATGTTTGATATTATTATACCTACCTATAAAACTCCATTAAATCTTTTGAAGAAGTGTTTAGAATCGGTTAAGAATCAAACATTTAAAGAACATACTGTTTGGATTTGTGATGGCACACCTCACGATTGGATTAGGTATGATGATATGCTTGAAGTATTCTCTAAATACCCTCAATTTAATATTGTTAATCAAACGGGGACTGGAGTTTCACAGGCGAGAAATCAAATAATTGGGATGGGGGAAAATCCTTATGTCGCATTTTTAGATAGTGATGATGTTTGGAATTTAGAACATTTAATGAATATGAAAAACTCCATTGAAAAGGATGGTGAGGAAATAGCAGTTTGGTTTTCTATGGTTCAGCAAATACTAAGTGAAAATCACCTAATTGATTTAAACACAATTAAGATTGATGGGGAGGTTGGACTTCACATTTCTAAAACTCAATCACTACAATGTTATCAAATAGTCAATTTTATCCCTTATAAATATCATGCATTGTTCCACGCTAATGCAGTAATTTGGTTTTCAGCAATGGTTATGAAAAGAAGTGTCTTGGAAAAAACTGAATTATTTGATGAAACATTATCTCTTGGAGAAGATACTTGTTTGATAATAGATGCTTTATTACAGGGTTATGGTAGTAGATTTTTGCATTATCAAGGTGCGGTAAGGGTTGGTCATGACGAACAATTATCTAAAAAGGGTGGCGATAAAGCGTTAGACCTTGTTGATGAGGCGGTAGAGAAAAGATTCCCCCATCAAAAAAGATTGGATATGATTAATAATGCTCAGGATTTAAATGATTTTCAAAAGGAAACTTTAAGGATTAATATGATTCATGGGAAAACATTGGGTTGCACATCATTAAATGGCAATAATATTGTTTCAGTAGTTAGTAAGGAAGAATACGAAATAGAAACTCTTTAAGTAGGTCTTTTACAAATAGTAAGGTATGGCGATAGAAGATATCACGATTGAAACTGATTTTGGAAATATTAACCTTCCTGCGGAAAAATTATATGAATTCATTATACAAATTAATCAAGAAAACAAAAAGAGAGCCGACTTAAGGCAATCAGACATAAAGGATTACTTTGTTGATGAGGACTATAGTAGTGAATATTATAATTTGACACACTATAAGGTTGCATCTTATCTCAAATGTATGTGGGATGTAATAGAAAGAGATTATGAAGTGATTAAAACTTGTAATTATGACTCTAAGCAATTAGCCGAAAGACCTCCAAAGGGTTATGATTTTAAAGTTTCATTAGATAAAAAGGAACACTTACTTATGGATTGTGTTGTTTATTTACAATCTAAGAAATCACAGGAAAAATTAGTTTTGATGCTAATGCCATATAATGATGGTGACAAATTCTTTTTAGATATTGAGTCTGCTTATTCTACCAAGGGTAAGGGTTTTAGAGGTTTTTGGAATGAAGTTAAAGAATATTTTAAAACGGAAGGGCCATTGAAAAATGCACTGTTTAATACGAGTTGGGATTATGTTGATTTTGAAAAAAGAGATTGGGAAAGTATTGTAATTAGTGAGGATTATAGGAATACTATAAATAGAAACATTGTCAATTTTATAGCAAATATTGAATATTATAAAGAATTAAGATTACCAACTTCAAGAGGAATTTTAATTACAGGGCCACCCGGAACTGGTAAAACTTTACTTTGTGAAACAATTATTAATCAAGTGAATTGCACTAAAATATATGTTACGAGCGATAGTGTGAGTAATGTAGGCGATATTAAACAAGTTTATAAAGTGGCAAGAAAGTTATCTCCATCTATTGTGATTATTGAAGATATTGATACATTAGGTGGTTTAGATAGGAGGGAGGGGGGCAATCACCCATTATTAGGTGAATTTTTGAATTGTCTTAATGGTGTAGGAAGTAATGAGGGAGTGGTCACTTTGGCAACTACTAATTATCCTAAACATTTAGATATTGCTCTTGTAGACAGGCCCGGGAGAATAGATTTAAGGATAGAATTTGGATTACCCGATAAAACTTTGAGGGAACACATATTTAAAAAATACCTTACTGATTTGCCAACTCAAAAAATTAATTACAATAAACTAACTAAAGAATCTGAAGGAATGACTGGAGCATATATTAGAGAAGTAGTAATGTCGGCATTCATTATTTCACAAGAAAAAAATAGCAAAATAACTCAAGATATAGTCATGGAGGCTCTAAAATGTGTAGGAGATATGAGGAGTTCGTTAATTCCATCATCTAAAAAGCAAGATAATTACCATAGTTAGACAAATCTTTAAATAGAAGAAAAACAGATATGGTTTTATGGATGTCAATGATGCCCACTTGCAAGAGGTTCTTAAGCAACTCAAATTAATTTCTAATAGTGTGGTTTCCTCAGACTATTTAAAGGCCGAATTAGGTCATTTAAAAGAGAATACAGATTTGAGAGTTGGTGATTTAAAAGAGGATATAAATGAGTTAAAAACGGACTTTAAACTAATGCACCACAATTTTTCAACAATGGACACTTCACTAAATGAATTTAAAACAGAAATGGCTCCCATCATTGATTTCAAAAAGCAAGTTCAAACCCAAATAATCAAGTTTTCCGCCCTTGCATTTACAACTTTATTAGCCTTAAGTATTGGTATGGGGCAGGTGTAACTATGGAAATTATGGGGGTTAGTTACCCATTCTCATTAGGGACAACAACTAAAAACAAACTACCTAAACAAGGTGGATTTTGTAAAAGGTGGGTAAATATTAATCATGATGATTGGAGCGCACCAGTTTGGAAACTTGCTCTTTGTAAAGCAACCTTAGTTGATAGGTCTTTAGGGCCTAAAAAATACGCTTATTTTGATAGTGACATTGCAGTAATGACTGAATATGAAGACCCCCTATTAAATATGATTATCTATGATTTAGCCCCTGCCAAATCAGCAGTTTTCAATATACAAAATCAACCACCTTTAAATATTGAATTAGCCTATAATTGGACTTCAATAGGTGCTATCAACATTCAATTAAATAATAAAATACCTATGATAAGAAATCCTATATATCCTGCATTAGGTGTGGGCGGAGTAATCTTTTTCACCCAATATTTAATGTCTATCCTTAATAGGGCTAAAGATAATCTTTAAGTAGTCGTGAGTCAAATACCTATGCATGACTAATGTAAATCTTAAAAATATTTTACTACTGGGGCTTGCCGCTTATGTCGCATACACACAAAGAGATAGATTTAAATCCATTTTTGAAAGAAAGGATGCTGAATACACTCAATATGAAGTAGATGGTGTAAAGGTTAATGATTATGGTTCTTTACAAAATCCAGTTTCTGTTGAAGGTATGGGAATGGGTAGGGCGGCTGGTCAATTTGCAAGTCAAGCAAACGAGGCTACATTAGCAATGAGTGTTGAATCTGTTGGGCAAAATTTTAATGGAAGGTCTTTTGGAGTTTGAGGTGATAAAATGGGATTATTAACACTACCAAAAAAGTTTTACTCAACAGAATCTAACCCCCTCCATATTGCAGGTTATACATTGGCATTAGGGATGATGTTCGTAGGTGTCGCTGAAACTGTTGAAGGGGCATACTATTATTTAAAGAGGGGTGATGGCAATATGTTATTGGGTCCATTGGGAATCGTTGCAGGTGGCTATATGACATATGCTTATCTAAATGAAGCAGGAGTCGCTAAAGGCTACTGAGGTGAAATAATGGTTGATTTCAAAGAATTGAGGAAAAGGCTGGAAGCATACGAAGCCGAAGAATCTAAAGAAGAAGGTGAAGAGGAAGAAACCTCTAATGCTTTAGCAGGATTTGTTGCTCCTATTCCCGGTTGGAAATCAGAATTGAATGACTTTTCAATTTCCGCACCATTATCAATTGGAACTGGCATATTGTTGGCATTAGCCTTTGACTATGTGAAAAATAAGGGTGATGAGCAAACTCAAATTTTTGAAGGTAATTGGAAAACTATGGCTATGGTTTCAGGCTCACTACTTTTCGGATGGGGTGCAGGTAAATTATCAAGAGGAACAGTTGCTCAAGCAGAAACTGAATATCATTTAAAAATTCTCAATAAGGCGGAAGATAAACTTAAAGAGGCAGAAGAGGAAAAGGAAGCAGAAGTTAAAAAGACTCAAGAAGTTTCTTACAATGTATTAACAGACCCTACCGCTTTTCAATTAGCCCCTTCAAACTCAAGTTTGAATATCTTTGGTGAATATGGAAGTGCGTTAGGGCAACCTTCACTATCATATCAGTATGTGGGATAATTAAATCCCTGTATAAAACCTTAAGTAGTAAGAGAGTGTATAATCACACATGGTTACATTTGAAGGATATTGCAGACCTTTAAAGGAGAAGGTCAAATTTATTGTAGAATCTGTAACCAGTTTAGATACAAAGAGAGGGATTAAATGGTCTGTAAAAGGAAATTATCAAAACCATAAAATTGCCACATTCACTAATAAGGCTCAAGCCGAATTAATTTTAAATCAATTAAATGGTGGTGCTGAAGACTTAGAAGTGTTTGGTGCTGAGATTGCTTTTCAAGAAGCAGAAGATGAAGATGAGGAATTGTCTTCAATAGAAATAAAAACTCAAAGAGATTTACAAGATTTAGCAAAGGAAATGGATGCTGAAGATATGAGAAGCGAACTTACGGCTAAACATTATAAAAAAGATGGTTCTTTAGATTTGAGATACAAGATTTGTAGAGAAATTTCGGCCACAGAAAAAAAGAATGCTGAATCTAAAACAGTAGAAACGGTAGAAAAGAAAACTGAAAAGATTACTAAAGAAGATAAAAAGGTAATTGATGAAGTAGAAGATGTTGCTACTGAAGTTGCAGTAGATTCAGTAATGGATGCGGAATCATTTGATGCTGAAACATATAACAAAGTTTATAGAGCCGAACCAAACGCAATCATCTTTGAAGAAAATATTCCTGCCGAAGTATGGAACATTATGGGGCCGGATGCTCAAGGACATTATTTAACAACAAGAGATGAATCGGTTTTGATTGCACCTTGTTGCGGAGTTACAAAAGCAGAATTAAGAATTGATAATGATGCTAATATGGATTGTAGTTCTTGTTGCTACAGTGGTGATGATTTCCATCCGAGGTGGTGGGCAGATAAGCCTAAGCCCGAAGTAAGATTAACTCATGGGGCAGAAGAAGCCCCTATGGATTTAACTTATGGAAATACTGCTACAGTCCCAGTAGATATTTATTATAAATTTATGCTTGAATTACCTCCTACAGTTTCAGCAACAGTTACTGATGATGGCCTAAGCATGATTCTTGGATTCCACAACCAATACGCCGATTTAATAGATGCCTTAATTGAAGGTTATAGCCCTTATGAAGATGCTGGAAATCCTGAGGATACACTTTATGCCGAAGATACTCTCTCTTTCGTGCCAAGTGACTTTAATCCAACCAGTTTTGAGGCTGAATCCGACAGGCTTAACAAGCATTATTCCAAAACATTAAATTTTACTGATAAAGAATTAGATGAATTAGGGGAATTATATATGGCGGCGGAATCCTTACCTTTCAATGTTGAATTTGAAGACTGGGGCAAGCAAGAAATGAAAACTCATGGTAAAGATGTAAGTTTCAAAGAGTGGTTAGAGGAAGAGTCCAAATCACACGGGAATGTTCCTTTGATGGATTGGGCAGAACATGAAGAAGAATCTCATGATGAAAGGTATGGGGCTGAAGAAAGAAAACTCAAGAAAGATTCCTGTTGTTGCGGGGCAACTAAAAAGAATCCTTGTGAATGTATGTATCAAGGAATTAGTCCTTGTAGTTCAACCTGCCCCTGCGCTTTAGAGAACAAGATGAAAGAACAATCGGCTGAAACTTTTGAGGCAGATGCAACTTCATGTTTTCAATGTGGTAGGTTTGGTTATGATGATGAGATGATGAGAATTGATTATGGGTATTTATGTGCGAGATGTTCTAATCCAGATGTAGACTTTTCAAAGATTATGGGAGCAGAAGAATCACCAAAAATTAGTAAGAAACTAATTGGTCTTTTGGGTATTGGTGCTATCGGGGCTTTATTGGCTCCAAAAGAGATTAGAAAACTATTTGATAGATTTAAGAAATCATAATCTTTAAGTAGTGGAAAGCCATTAATAAATTTATGGTAGAGTGTTCAGCCGAGGAAATGACTTCAAGAAATGCTTGGAGAGCCATCCTCATTCCCGCAGTAGGTTCAGCCGCACTTTCGGCATCAATGATTGTGAACATCCTTAAAATACACAAAGAACACGGTTGGCCTAAGAGAGCCTTCAAGAAAAGTGACTATCTTTTAATGGCTATTCCTTTCGCAATTATTGGGTTGGCAATTGGTGAAGAAATTAATAAAGATGAATCTGCGGAGTGATTTGATTGCCATTTCAATCTAAAGAACAGTTTTTTTATTTATTGTATAATGAACCCGATGTGTTTATGGATTGGGTAGAAGATTACGGAGTTCCTAAAGAATTCAAAGTCGGTTCTACCGAGCATTGGTTGAGAAAAATTAAGCAAATGGAGCCTAAGAGAAAAAGAAAGTTTGCAGAAGAGTTTTCCGCTTATAACCCCCCTCAAGCCGCAGTAAATAATGCAGAATACTATGGGAATTGTATAAATATGGCTTATGGGTATTTTGAAGATGCTAATGAAATGCAACAAATTGTAAATGAGATTGAGGATGGTGGGAATAGTATAGAAATATCTAAAAAAGAATTTATGAAATATTGTAAAAAAACCATTCCTAAGAAAGTATTAATTGGTGATTGGGGTTATATGCATAATCCTGTAGAAAACCTATACTGGGCAATAGACAATGATGGCGATATTCACCATTTTTGGATGGGTGCTGAATCTTTTGAAGCATATAATCCTCCTCAAGTCGCAGTAAATAATGCTAAAAGAGGCCTTAGATTAAGAGAAAAATGGAATAGAGGGGGAATGAGTCCTGCCGAAGCAAGAAAGGCTGGAATTGACTCAGGAGTTACAAGGGCTAAGAAAATTTCAAGCGGTTCTGTTTCAAAGCATGATGTTAGAAGAATGTCGGCATTCAACAGGCACAGAAAAAATTACGCTCCTTCTAAAAAGAAACCGGATGGTGGTCCAACGGCAGGAACTATTGCTTGGTTATTGTGGGGTGGAACTTCCGGTGTTGATTGGGCTAAGAAAAAGTCTGCCGCTATGAATGCTGAAGATGGAGCAATCGCATTCGGGGCAGAATCGGATGAGTCTAAATTAAGGAAGTATGAAAAAACATATGGCAAAACGGGTGCTAAGGTTAGGCTTAAACTTTTAAAGAGTATTAAGGGTAAAAAAATTTATGGAACTAAGGCGGGTCAGTGGTCAGCAAGAAAATCTCAACATTTGGCGGATGAATATGAAAAGGCCATGACTAAAAAGGGTGCTAAACCATACAAATCTTCTAAAAGAACTAAGGCTCAAAAATCTTTAAAGAAGTGGGGCGACCAAAATTGGAAAACTAAGTCTGGTAAGAAATCATCAGTAACTGGCGAGAGATACTTACCATCTAAAGCAATTGACGCATTAACAGAAAAAGAGTATGCTAAAACTACTGCCGCAAAAAGAAAGGCTAAAAAGGCAGGAAAACAATTTTCAAGACAACCTCCTGCAATCGCTAAAAAAGTAGCCGCATACAGGGCTGAATATAAAGTAGGGACTCAAGGGCCTTGTTGGGATGGTTATAAATATGTTGGGCCTAAACCATATTCAAGTGGCTCTTGTGTTAAAAAAGCGGAAAACATTGACATACAAGGAAATAGCCCTAAAGCCAAGGTAGATACTTTAAGAGGTGGTGTGGAGGCATTCACCTATGACCTAACTCAACTAAAAGAGGGAGATTTGATGAGGGATTTCTTAAAAGGTGTAATTAATGCTTTTCAAACTTCAATAAAGGGAGTAAATGTTGCAGGTATGGATAAAACGCTTGAAGAAATTGCAGTTAAGTTCCTACCTAATGCTGAAATGAGGGCGGAATTAATGGCTCAAGAAGGTTATTCCGAAAATGAGCATTATCATATGGGTGAAGTATGGGGTTATGATGAAGTAATAAATTTCTTAAGTTTATATCAAGTAGATTTTCAAAGACAATTTGCTTCCGAAATTGAAGATAAATTACAGGAAGACACCGAACTAACGAAGAAAGAGATAAAAACTATTATGTGGTATCCATTAGTTATTGGATTCATGGGTGGGACTTTGGCGACAGTAGTAGGTAATGTTTTGTCGGCACTTTATTTAAAAAGGAAGCATGGGTTATGGAGTTCACAAGAGTAAGCCTTAAATAGGTAAAAACATATATTATAATTATGTCTTCTAAAGAAAAAATAGTTGGAACGGGTGAAATACCTCAAAAGGGACTAATTAATTCTAATGATGGTGAACTAATTTACCCCCCTTCAAAACAAATGCTAACTGATTGGCAAAACTATTTGATGAGTAGTAGGCAATCTTATTTAATGGATAGGGGCAATTCGTTAGGTAATGAGTATTTTTCCAGTAAGCAAGAATGGGATATAATTTTTGAAAGAGAGTGGGCTATTGTTGAGGAGAGGATGAATGTCGGTATAGGTGTAGATAGTGAAATTATTTCTCTATTAGGTCCTGATTTTTTTAAGAATCAAGAACAATTGCTTGATGAATTGAAGGCTACAATGGATTTAGAGGTGTATGATATGGGTGAGGATAATACTTTGACCATATATACTTTTGAAGATTTTATTATGCTTTCTAATCAAGGTATTTTTAGAGATGAAATATTTTTAATAGACCCTCAAAGAAAATGGAAAAAGAAGGTAAAGGGTATTTTAAGTCAATATGGATATGACACTTTTGAACAGATGTTAATAAGGGGGGAAAATTACCTTGTCGTATCAAGATGAAAAATATTCTTCCGAATATTGGGAAAGTATGGTGGATAGAGGTGATAATTTTGTTTCGGCAAAGTCAATGGTTTATTATATTGTTATGATTGGCATCATAGTGCAAAGTATTTCTTTTATGATTCAACCTTCAAATTGGCTCATTTGGAATGCATTGGCGTTTATTGTGGCTACTAATTTAGGAGCAGTTATATTGGCAGTTAAGGCTCAAATGTCGGCAGAAGATATTTCAAGAAAAACTTCACAAGCCTTTAATGCTGATTTTTACCACACCATTCACCTATTTACGGAGTTAAAAAGAAAATTTGAGGAAGAGAGCCTCAAGGATGGAAATACTTTGAAAAATGAATTAGATAATTTAGGAAGTGATTTATATCATGTGGCTAAGGGTTATGTTACTTCCTACTCGGCCCACATGAATACAGAAGTTGATATGGCAGAATCAAAAGATATTCATTATACATCAGAAGAGGAATTGTTTGACTGAGGTTTTGATGTGGCTCCAATAATAGATAAAATAATAAAAACAATATTGTTATTTTTATCTATGGTATTAATCTCTTTGATATGGATTGTTATTAATTGGCCTTATACTCCCCAAGATGCCATAGATGATGGTATAAGGCTCGGACCATATGGTATTTTAGTTGATATTGGGCTGATATTATGTTTATTAGTAATTTGGTTAAGAAATAGGGAATCACAAGAGTAAAGTTTTAAGTAGTAGGAGCAAGATTAAAACAGTATTGGAGTGATATAATTATGGCGAATCAAAACCCTCAACCTGAGATTTATACAACCACTCACGCTTTTGCATCTGCGGCAAGTGCGGGAACTCAAAATATTCAAACAGTATTCACAAATCAAAACTCTTCGGAAGAAGTTAGGATTTATAGCATCGTAGTTAATAGATTTGTAACAGGCACTGGTCAAGATATGGCTCTTAGTGATGCAGACTTTACTGCAAGGATTAAAGTAGGAAATAGTTATGTTCCATCCCAAGCATTTGATATTAGTTGTGTGATGGCGAGCGATTCAAAAACTATTGTATTTCCCACACCAATTTTAGTTCTTTTCCAGCAACCTATTTCAGTAGAAGTATCGTGGAATGGAGGATTTAATCAAACAACGGTTGGGCAAAATATAACCGTTAGAACTACTTTAATGGCTGAATTAAATACTGCTCAAGTGGCTTGCATGGCTTGCGGAATGGAACACCCTCAAAGTAGTGGATGTCCTATAAGGAGGGGTGCTTAATGGTAAATCAAGACCCTCAACCCGAAATTTTCACTACAACTTTTAATAATGTTGTTACTACTCAGGCTAATACTTTAAGCAATGTTATTTACACCAACCAAGGACACGCAGAACAAGTTTTACTTTACGCTATGAAAGTAGATGGGATAGTAAGTTCTAATGGTGTAGAGATGGATTTTCAAGATTTTGAAATTACTATTTCCGTTGGGGCTAATAATGTCCCCACTTATGCCTTTGATGGAGGTGTAATTTACACAATGAGAGATAAAACCATTTCTTTTGCTTGTCCAATTGCTATTAATTTTAAGCAACCTCTAATTGTTACATTTACCAACCCTATTGCTAATGCAAGCACTAACGATATTACAATTGCATTGATTGGAGAAACAATGATTTTAAAATGAGGTGAATAAATATGGTAAATCAAAATCCGCAACCCGAATTATACACAACAAGGCATCCATTTGATACTGGAACAACTGTAGGAACGGTTAATACACAACAAATATATACAAGTCAATCATTTAATGAAGAAGTAAGAATATATGGTATGAAAGTCAATTTTGTAGATATTGGTGGTAATGAGGTAGATTATAATAGTTTAAGGGCGGCTGGAGAATATCTTTGGGATGTTTCTATCCAAGCAGGACCTAATAGAATTCCTTCTAATGCCTTTAGTGCTTCCGACATCATTAAGACTGGGGAGCAAACTATTGCGTTTTCAAACCCAGTATTAATTCTTCACAGGCAACCACTTCAAGTTTCAGTTGAATGTAGGGGTCCGGGAACTATGGCGTCAGGGGATAGAGTTGTTGCTATTATTACCCTCGTTGCTGAACAATATATTAGGCATGAGTGAGTCTAAACTTTTAAGTAGTAGTAGGTTGTTAAAACAACTATGAGTGCTTTTAATGATAATAGAAGAGATATTAAGAGAGCCTACAGAAAGAAGGCTTTCCAAACTAATATGAGCCTCGTTAGAAAAAGTGTAGACGACCAACCACCACCAGCGCACAGTTATTCTACACCCTCTCATCAAGAAACTACTCCTATGAGGAAAGGAATTGACCCTCACACCTATGATGTAGATGTAAGGCCAGCAGTTGAGCATTTGGATTTTGCAAGAATGTTGGATTCGGCAAGATATCCTTGGCACTTAGTTCCAAAGGGCGATTCAGCAAATGTAATTTCAAGGGCTAAATATGATTTTTCTACTGCAACAGGCACAAACATTGCTAACAATGAATATATGGATGTTCTTGTTTTAAATGTTGCAGACTCAGTAGGTAGTAACACTACAACTCCAGCCGCAATTCCCGGACCAACTCCAAGACCGGCATCACAAACAATCATGACTACTGGTGGAGGTTCAACTTCTACTGGAAATGGCAACCCAAATTTCCCCGGTCAAAGTGGAAATACAGTTTCGGGTGTTCAAGGAACTATTAATATTGGTTCCGCAGGTGAAGTTTATAGGATTCAATCTTTTGGACACTCACAAATATCCACCTCTAATCAAACAGTAGGGGGTGCATTTACTGAAGCCGCACCATTAACTTATCAAATATGGGTTGATGGAACTCTATTTATGGCATGGAATAACTTCCAATGGTCGCCAGCCACACCATTAGAATCACAATGGCATTTTACCCAACCACTCACAGTTACCAAGCAAATTATTTTGAGAATAATTAATACGACTGGTCAAACCCTTGATGTAGGAGATATGGAATCTTGCTTTAATGGGTGGGGAGAACAATTATCTGGATATGTGGATGTCGCTTACCAACAATTAGAAAGTAGTTAGATAGGTGATTAGATGGCGACAACATTTACAGGCTCAGATACTGGAAGGGCTGGATTAGAGATTAAAAAAACTACTGGCACTCCAGATGTAAGAGGGGTTACAGAAATACAACTGGATACCAACCTTACATTAACAGATAATGGAAATGGTGGAGTTACCATCAATTCAAGCGGGGGTGGTGCTGGAGCCGGAACAGTTACCTCAGTTAGCACCACATTATCAGGAATCACCATTAATGACTCTACTGCCGATGCTGAAATTGTGGGAACTTTAGGAGTTTCATCTGGTGGAACTGGAGCCATTACATTAACTGATGGTGGAGTGCTTTTAGGTTCAGGAACTGGTGCTATTACACCTCTTGGACAGGCAACAGACGGTCAATTAATCATTGGTGATACAGGTGGAAACCCCATATTGGCATCACTTACATCAACAGGGGCAACAATTACAATCACTCCCGGGGCTGGAAGTATCAATCTTGAAGCCGCTATAAGTGTAACTCCACCGGGAGGTTTGATTTCAAATGTTCAATATAATGATGCAGGAGCCTTTGCAGGTAATGGTGACTTTACTTATGATGGTGCGGGTTTAGTAAGGTCCGCAAGATATGTTGCAGGTGCGGATATTACCGCAGGAACTTCAATTCAGGCTACAAACGACATAGTTACAACCAATGGAGATTTAAGGTCTTTGTTAGGAAATGTCCATGTTAAAAAATCACTTAAAGGAAAATCTTTAATATTGGATGGGATGATAACGGTTGATGCTAACTTGACTCCCGGCACTCCTATAACTGCTTCCAGCGCATTGGCCGCCGCCCCCGTTTCATTTGACGAGTTTAGTGGATTTATAATAACGGAAGGACAACC
>TARA_R110002050_G_scaffold261165_2_pt1 | contig 14873 bp, 6 predicted proteins | sample TARA_R110002050 | Tara Oceans TARA_R110002050 (sample SAMEA4396988) | marine metagenome | biome: Polar Biome; feature: [DCM] deep chlorophyll maximum layer (ENVO:01000326); material: water (ENVO:00002006), including particulate matter (ENVO:01000060) such as... | depth 25 m
GGTTTCATACATACCACCTTCGTTAACATAACTGCCCGAAACATAATACCGAGAAGTTGGTCCACCACCACTCATATTCAAATTAGCACGATATGTCTTGGCTCCATCTTTTAGGAGTAGATCTTTCCAATTTACATTCGGATATAAATCAGAATCCAAACCTAAACGCAAAATTTCCAATTCTTCTGGCTGATAAATTGGACCTTGATTACGGGTAATACGGGATTCGTTTAACAGATTAGCATAGGTTACACCATCTTCAAAGTCAGGTGTAATAGTTCGGGTATTGTAAATAAATTCATCTTTGAAATTAATTTTTATTTTGCCGTCACTTCCCCTTTTAGTGATAATCAGTATCACGCCATTTGCTCCTCTGGAACCATACATAGCCGTTTCTGCAGCATCTTTTAATACAGTAATCGATTTAACATCTTCAATATTCAGTTCATTTAAATCGCGCTCGATATTATCTATCAAAACCAGAGGATTGCTACCGCCTCCGAATGTAGATATGCCGCGAATCCAGAATTCAGAAATGTTCTTTCCTGGTTGACCTGATTGTATCATGCCCATAACTCCCGGCACATTTCCAGCGAAGGCATTTGACAAACTCGAGGTAGGGTTTGATTTCATATCTTCTAAATCTACAGTAGAAACCGCACCAGTTAGTGATATTTTTTTCTGTTTACCAAAGCCCACTACTATCACATCATCTAGTGAGGTAATGTCTTCTTCTAATACAACATCTATAGTAGTTTCATCTCCTACAGTAATATCAATCGTTTTCATTCCAACATAAGAAAACCGTAAAACATCTCCTTTCTTTGCGCTAATCGTATATTTTCCATCAAAATCTGTCACTAATCCTTTAGTCGTTCCAACTATCATCACACTTACTCCTGGTAATGAAATCCCATCTGCATCTAGAATAATACCTGTGATTTCCATTTGTTGATTAGCCAATACAATATCATATATTGACGTTAAATCATTAATATCTTCACTTCCTACACTTAACTCCCCTAACCCAAGATTTGAGTTATGAGGAATCGAATTTGCGGAAATATTAAATACTGTAGCAAAAAGTAAAAAGGCTAATAGTTTTCTTTTTAAAAAGAATAGAGATAGCCTCTTGGTTATTGAGTCTAACACATCTTTCATTATGATTTTTTTCATAATTTTATTTTAAATTAATTAGTTTAGTTCTATATTATTCAATCTTACTAATTGGGAAATGCTACATTCATTTCGCGATTTTTTTTAATCATTTTAAAATTTCTTTTTTTCATTTTTGGTTTAAATGTTTAGTTAGTTAATAATTAATTTTTGGTTGTTATTTTCTCACTGAAGTGTTTCGTTTTTTTATTTCTATTTTACTTATTCCATTCTTGATTCAAAAGTTTAATAAAATAACCTCCAACAACACTTCTTGCCTGAAATCCTCTAATATCACCACTTGTCGTAAAATGCCAATCACTCATTGGCACTCTACCACTTGTTTCTTTCGCAAAAAGATACATGGGATCTGCTAACATTTTAAAATCAGCCTTATTATCAGCAAGAGTAGCTGTCCATAACACCCAATCAGATTTTGTGTAATCCGATCGACTATCTAAAGGAAGTCCAAATTTGTTGTTCTTGGTTAAATAATATGCTACCTCTTTGTTATATACTTCTTTTGGAAATAAATCAAGTCCTATCATTTTATCCCAAACCAAATTGTATTTTTGACTCCATGTATTTTTATCATCAAAAGTAAGCGCATAATGATTTCCTGCATCTGCTAATTTCATCCACTTTCCTGCCATAGATTTTGCCATAGCAATATGCTTATTTCCTAAAGTTTCATATCCTAATTGCTTTGCCAAATAACCATAACTACCAATAGCAACAATAGCTTTTACTGAAAGATTTGCATTTCTGGCTAAATGGCCTGCAAAATCATCGGTACATAATTGGTTTCCTGGATCAAAACCTTCTTTTACCAAATAATTAGTCCAAGTAGTTAAGGTTTCCCAATGCTTTTTAGCATAATCTGCGTTACCTTCAGCTTTTGCAATTGCAGCTGTAAGAATAATCATGTTTCCTGATTCTTCAACTGGCATAGGCTCTCCATACACCATACCATTAGCTTTAGGATACGTACCAATATCATGAGCAGCAAAAGGCTCATTATATATCCCACTTTCCGAATAATAAAAAATACCGGTTAACATACCTTTTAACAAATCTGGGTTATACGCTAAATATAAAGGCGCAGACGGATACGTAACATCTACGGTATTAATACAACCATTACTAAAGTTTTCTTTAGATAAGAATAGAATTTCTCCATCTGGGCTTTTTACTAATTTATGTGCTGCAATACTTTGTCTGTATCCAATTTCACATAGTTTGGCGTATTCTTCACCACCTGATTTTACGGCTTCTTTATGAAGGTTATCATCAAAATTATCACATTTGTTTATAATTGAAGCGTAATCAGTAAATGCTGTATCTAATTCATTTTCTATAGAATTTTTGCCATCTTGATTCCACCAAGGTCTTAAGTTCTTATTGAAGTATTGAATACTATAAATATCATCATACCCTAAAAGAATTAAATGATCTTTTTCTGAATCTATTTTTTCTTTTGGAAAAGTTGTATTTAACATTAATTGCTTTCCTGAACTCTTTAACGAACTTTCTTTACCTTTGATAAAATCTGTATTTGCTTTATCGGAAAAAGTAACATTCTGTATAGCTTCTGAAGTCTTTGGTGTTGCTACATACATATAACCCCAATCTATTCGAAGGTTATCTCCTGCCTTTTCTAAAACAGGTTGTAATTCAGTTCCTGCTTTTAAGAAACTTAATTTAGATGTTTTAGATTTTTCAGCCACCATGGTTTGAGTATCACTATTGGAAGCAATACTAGATGATGCTCCAAAATAAACTTGAACCTCATGAGTCTTATTATCATTCGGTTTTGTTTTTACAGAAACATAAGAAACTGGTCTTGAAAAAAGATCTAAATCATCCATTAATAAAGGAGACGTGAATGTAAGATTTACATCTACATCACCACACACAAAATCATAAGTTGTTTGCGTCGCTGATATATTTAAATTTGTTTGCTTTGCTGCCTTAACTTTTAACTTTGTTTTTATCAGCTCAACAATTCCTGCGTCTAGCCATTGACCGCCAGCAGTATTTTTTACATGAATAGCTAAAAGATTATTTTTATTCTTAAGTTTTTCTTTTACTGATGCTGCAATTTCATAATATTTATACTCATTTGTCCAACATTCACAATTGTAAATATTCTCTCCATTAAGATATACCTCAATATTATCATCATGATTAAGTTTTAAAAAGAGTTCATCTAGATTAATGTCTTTCAAATCAAAACTTCTACGGTACCATAAATCATTACTTTCCCATTTAGTTCGAGCTTTCTGCCCATCCCCAAAAGGAGGAACATCAACTCTCCAACTTGAATCATTGAATGCATTTAATTCCCATCCTTTTCCAGGATTATTTTGTGTAGTTTTTACTTTATACGCATTCTCTTCAGCAGTTGGTATAACCTCAGAATAACGAACTTCTTCTTTACCTAAAAAACGATACGTAGTTCCATCTACTTTAATTAACCCTACTAAAGATTGATTAGTACCAGTCCAATGTTTTGTTGGTGATCCATTTACATCATCTGTAAAAGACCAAATACTAAAATAAGGATCATGTGCTATTAAAGGATATGCTGGTGCCTGACGTTGTTGTGCATTTAATACGCTAATAATACAGACAAAAATTGTGAGGGTAATCTTTTTTATCATTTTTATTTTCTTAAAGGAATTATTTTAAATCATTTTTAAATTGAAAATTTATATTCAGAAAACGTTGAATTCATTTCTCCAGAATTTAATATAATGTAAGGGGAATTAGGCTGGTTAATACCATCTAGAAAATGTAGTGCTTCAAGACAAAAAGCAGTTCTAAAATAATCTTTACTTCTAGATTTTAGTAAATTTTTAGAACCCATAAAATTATTGCTATAAAACTGTAAACCTGATTCAACTATATAAAGGTCTATTACAGTTCTGAGTTTATTTCCAATAATCCTTACTGCATGGTTCATTCTAAGCACAGAATCCCTTAAGCTTTCTCTACAGTATATGTTAACTAAAACTGTAAATAAAATCAATATTAAATAAACCTTATTATTCATCATCTCTTTTATTTTTATCATTTAGATTGCTACCATAAAATCCAAATAGCTAATTATTAAAGAACAACTAGTACACTAGATTTTAACAAACTTTGATAAGCTTACTTCTTATTGCTAAACCAAATTAAAATCTAATTTCGACTAACAAACATTTTATTAATATGCTAATTATTTTGAGAGTATATTGTCATTATAATAATTTAATACACTATTATATTGCATATTAATAACGGAATCAAATAAAAGAATTCTTTGATAATTTTTAACGATAAGTCTGTTCATTATTTCAATAATACCGTTCGTCTATCTTATTAAAGCTCAATTATTACTGATTTTGAATAAATTAGTTGAATTTTGAAAGATTTTGTTGAACATAAAATTCTTATATTTCCAAAAAATTAAAAGATTGAAAAAAGCAATAATTACCCTATGGGTTTTACTATTTTTTACAGGCAGCATAGTATGCCAAGAATATTATTTTAAACATTATAAAGTTGAAGATGGGTTATCTCATAATACTGTTTTAAATTCTATACAGGATAAAAATGGATTTATGTGGTTTGGAACTAAGAATGGTCTCAATAGATTCGATGGTTATTCTTTTCGTCTTTTTCAAAATAACCCTGAAGATCCTAAAAGCTTACAAGGAAATAATATTGGTTGTTTACATGAATATGATAATGCCATTTGGGTTGGTACAAACAATGGCTTATTCCGTTATAATGAAAAACAAGAAAACTTTGATTCTGTAGCGGGAACAGAAAAAAAAGCTATAATAGGAATTGAAAATGATATGTCAGGGCATTTATGGTTTATAGCCTCTGGTGAAGTTTGTAAATACAACCCTACCACAAAAGAAACACATATTTTTCCTTCTCATGATTTTTTTGATGCAAGCTCTATTGTTAAATCTAGTACTAACGAAATTTGGGCAACTTCTGCTAATAAATTGCATCAATATATTAAAGAAACTAACTCGTTTAAAACGTATTCTTTAAATGTAAAAGAAGATTCACAAGCTCCATTTAGAATAAACAAACTTTTTAGTCTAGATAAAAATACTTTGCTCATAGGCACATCTAATCATGGTGTTTTAGTTTTCGACTTAAAAGAAAAAAAACAAACCCAAAATGTACTTCCTAAGTTAGAAACATCTTTGTTTGTAAGAGATTTTGTTTTAAATGGAAATGAAGAATTATGGATAGCTACAGAGTCTGGTATTTACATTTATAATTTAAAAACTCATCATTATATCAATTTAGTTAAAAATTATAATAACCCTTATAACATATCTGATAATGCTGTTTATTCCTTAACAATTGACCATGAGGGTAGTATTTGGGCAGGCACTTATTTTGGTGGTATAAACTATTACACACCACAAAATAGCATATTTAAAAAATTTCTTCCAGACCTCTCTAAAAATTCAATTAGTGGTAATGCCGTTAGAGAGATTCACCCAGATAACTATGGAAATATATGGATTGGAACAGAAGATGCTGGTTTAAACAAGTTTAATACTAAAACAGGATTGTTTACTAATTATACATCAAAAAGTAAAGGTGGTATTCTATCTCACTATAACACGCACGGTCTTTTGCCTATTGATGATAAAGTATGGATAGGCTCTTTTGATCATGGTTTAGACGTTTTAGATATTAACAATAATAAAATAGTAAACCATTTTAATACTGGTGGTAATTATAATTTACTTGATAATTTTATTTATTCATTCTACAAAACAAAGGCTAATAATCTCATCTTGGTTACAGCTTCTGCGATACAACAATATGATGCAAAAACTAATAGTTTTTTTCGCTACGAAGAATTTCCTGGCAGTACTTTTTACACCTGTTTTTTAGAAGATAACAATGGTGTACTATGGGCAGGATCAAGCACTAGTGGGCTGTTTTATTTCAATCCTAAAACAAAACAAAGAGGGCGTTTTCATCAAGATAACGACAAGCCATTTAATATAAGTAATAATAATGTTAATGGCATATTTCAAGATAGTAATAATAGCATATGGGTTACAACAGAAAATGGTTTAAACTTGTTAGATAGCACTAATACAAAATTTAAAAAATACTCTACAAAAGATGGCTTTCCTAGTAATACATTTTATTCTATTTTAGAAGAAAACGCAGATAAGCTATGGATAACAACCGCTAATGGATTGGTTGCTTTTAACACCAAAAATGAATCTAAAAAAACATACACCAAAATAAATGGTTTGCTAAGCGACCAATTTAACTACAATTCTTCTTATAAAGCTCCTGATGGCACCATGTATTTTGGTAGTGTAAATGGTATGATAAGTTTTAACCCAAAAGACTTTCTAACACATGTGCAAACACACACATATAAGGTATTAATCACGGGTTTACAAATAAATAATCAAGATGTCATTGTTAGTAACCCAAATTCGCCATTAAAAGCATCTATAACGTTTCTTGATAAATTAAAATTACAACCTCATGAATCTTCATTTAGTTTAGACTTTGCAGCATTAAGTTTTTCTGGTCCAGAAACAACAGAATATTGGTATAAAATGGAAGGTATTAGCAATTCTTGGATTCCATTAAAAAATAATCATAAAATTTATTTTACCGAGTTACCAGCTGGTAATTATAATTTTAAAGTTAAGTCTTTAACTTTAAATGGCGATGTAAGTATTGAGTCTCCTTCGTTACAAATTGAAGTTTTACCCGTTTTTTGGAAAAGCACACTAGCTTATTTTTTATATACTTTATGCTGTGCACTCTTTATTTATCTAGCAATAATGTATTATCATAAAAGAACAGTATCAATTAATACTCAAAAAATTAGGGAGCTTAGCAATAAAAAGGAAAAAGAAATTTATCAAGCTAAAATTGAGTTTTTCACCAATATTTCTCATGAAATACGCACGCCTTTAACACTAATAAAAGGTCCTCTAGATAAACTATTAAAACAGATAAATGGCATTGCTCCAAACATAAAAGATAACCTTTTTATAATGGAGAAAAACACGTCTCGTTTATTAGATTTGGTTAATCAACTACTAGACTTTAGAAAAACCGAAGTAGAAAATATAAATCTGACTTTTGTAGAAACCAATTTCACACTCTTAATAAAAAATACCCATCAAAGGTTTACAGAAGCTATAAAAGATAAGAATATAGATTTTGAATTAAATTTAGGAGAAACAGATGTTTATGCATATATAGATGCTGAAGCGGTAAAAAAAATACTTAGTAACCTCATAGGAAACGCTATTAAATATTCTAAAGGTAAAATTATAGCGACATTAAGTATTAAAGAAGAATCATTGCTGTTGGATATTCAAAATAATGGAGAACTAATTCCTTCTCATCTATTCAAGAAAATATTCAGTCCCTTTTTTAGAGTTTCAAAAGGCAATGACCAAACAGGAACTGGTATAGGTTTAGCATTAGCTCATTCCCTTACAAAACTTCATAATGGGAGCTTAACATTTGATGTAAAAGGAAAACAATGGAATACATTTATGCTAAGCCTACCTATTCATCAAGAAAAAGAGTTTAAACTATACAACTCAAAAAATATAAACGATTCTTCAGATGTCCTTAATCCTGATTTAGACAACAATCATAATAATAAAGTAAAGATTTTAGTGATAGAAGATGATATTGATCTTTTGAATTTTGTTGCTAAGGACCTAAGTGATATTTATAAAGTTTTTAAAGCTACTAATGGAATTGATGCATTAAAAATTGTAGAAAGCGAAAAAATTCAGTTAATAATAACCGATGTTATGATGCCTAAAATGAATGGATTTGAAATTTGTAAAGCCATAAAATCCTCACTAGAAACCAGTCATATCCCAGTAATTATCTTAACTTCTAAAAACGCTTTAAATTCTAAAATAGAAGGACTAGAATGTGGAGCAGATGCTTATTTAGCAAAACCATTTTCCTTACCTTTTTTAAGAATACAGATAAATAATTTAATAGAAAATAGAAATAATGTACTATCCTATTACATTAGCTCTCCTTTGGCGCATCTTAAAAGTATTGCCGTTACAGAAATTGATGAGACCTTTATAAACAAATTAGATGACATCATTTCTCAACATCTTTCAAATACAAATTTTAGTGTGGAAACTCTATGTGATATAATGAATATGAGTCGCTCTAGTTTGTATAGAAAAATTAAAGAAATGTCTAATCTAAGTCCAAATGAACTCATTAATATTTCAAGATTAAAGAAAGCAGCCGAATTGCTTAATAAAGGAAACTATAAAATTTATGAAGTTTCGGAGATGGTTGGATATAATTCACAAACTAGTTTTGGCAGAAACTTCCATAAACAGTTTAACATGACTCCTACTGAATATATGAATTCACAATTATAAATATTTCTTCATGTTTGTGTTTTTAAAAAATAATGCTATTCTACTTAATTCCAGAAGGTTTTATTAAATGCTCAGAGGTTGAAATTGGCACACCAATTATAGGCATATCATTAGAAGCCCAACTAATTTTTTGTACTCTAGGAGATCGTTTATCACTACACCCATCTTCAGGGTTATCGTTTGCATGGTATAAAATCCAATCCTCAGTTCCATCAGGACTTTTAAAAAATGAGTTATGCCCCGTGCCATAAACGCCATTTTCTGGTGACTGCTGAAATATAGGATCTTTTGATTTTATCCACGAAGTCTTATCCATAAGATTGCTTTCGTTAGTTGTTGTTAATATTCCTAAGGCATAATATGGTGTCCAACATCCACTTGCTGAATAAACAATATGCAACTTATTTCCATGTTTTAATATTTGAGGCCCTTCATTAACATAAACTGGAGCATCAGGCGTCCAAACATTTGGATAACTCCAATTTCTTTCCCATTCTAATTCTGGTGTACTTAAAAGAACTCTATCTGAATCTACAGTCCAAGGGTTAGACATATGTGCTATATAAATATTTTGAGTCTCTCCTGTTTCATCCTTTGGGTGTTCCCAACCAGACCAAATAAAATACAAGTTTTCTTTATGTTCAAAAACACTTCCATCAATAGCCCAGTTATCCTCTGGATCTGTTTTAATTCGTGATTTCATCAAAAACTCTCCTTCAAAAGGATTAGCCCTTGTATTTTCTATTACAAACATTCTATGGTTTACATTATTACCGTCATCTCCAGCAACATATATATACCATTTTCCATCAATATTATGAATTTCTGGCGCCCAAATATTCCTGGAATGATCGCCTTCTTCTGGCGCTTTCCAAATAACTTTCTTTTCAGCATTCTTTAAATCGGTGATATCTGGTGTTCGCATTAAGGTTATACTATTATTACCTGATTTAATATAATAATAGTTACCTTCATGATAAATTGTCCATGGATCGGCTCCACTTAGCAGTATCGGGTTTGAAAAAGTGTTTTCTTCTAAAACAGAGCCTCCTTCTTCTTTTAAAGTTTGTAGATCAGTTTTATTATCTGTTTTACAACCAACAAAAATACAAGTTGTCATAAAAAAAAAGATGATAGAATTTATGTTGATTTTCACTGTAAAAAAATTTATAAATTAGTAATACTATTTACCTTCTGGAAGCCAATAATTAAAAGGTTCTTCCCTATTTGATTTTAAAGTACCTCCTTCAAAAGTTAATGGAGCCACCTGTATCGCAGTTCTGTGATTATCATAAAATGAATTAGACGCTTCGGTTTTCAAATGAGATTTCCTTCCTGGATGTGTAAAATAGAAAATATAAGCTATGTCATCAAACACCAATACATCGCCATGCGCACCGCTAGGACCATCGTCTTTTCTATTTGAGGCAGAATCTAGAATCAATCCTTGTTTTTCCCAAATTTCTAAATCTTTAGATCGATATATACGCATCCCTTGCCATTCATCAGCCAACATCCAATAGTACCCTTTAAATTCAAATATTTTTGGCCCCTCTTGAGCACCTCCAGGTATCGTTGGTTTTTTAGACGTATTCCAATTTACAAGGTCTGATGATTCAGACATCATAATATTGCCTTTATTAGAATTATCTTTATACCACATTTTCCAAATGCCCTTTTTGGTTTTAAAAAGAGACGCATCAATCACCCTATCTGAAGATAATTTTAGTACATTTTGATAAGACCAATCCCATAGATTTTCGCTAGTATAGTATAAAATTTTAGCTTCACCTTCCCAATGATTCCTAACACCTTTTATATATACTACAAACATGTGATATTTCCCATTATCGTATACGACATCTGGAGCCCAAAAAGTATTCCATCCTCTTTCAAACTCTAAATCTAAGTAACCTCTAAACGGCCATGTTTTACCGTGATCATCAGAAGAAGCTACCCCTATTTTATTACCATAATATCCAGACACATCTGGAGTTGGCATATTTGCTCTACGAGCTGTGTATAACATCCACCAACTCTTTTCTTGTCTATTCCAAATTAAGACAGGGTCTGCTGCACCATCATGAATAGGATCATTAAATAAGGGTGAAGAAGCTATGGTTATATTACTATCTTTTGTTTGGGCATTTAAATCATAATTAAAGATAAAAACAACTAAAATAGCCCCAAAACATAGTATCTTTCTATTCAGATTCATTAAAAAATAAAAAAAGCTCTCCTGGTATAGGAGAGCTTTCAAACTAAAAAAACTAATCATGTAAAGCATTTATTACTTCTGTATTAATCTCATTTACCTTTTTTACATTCATCTTATCAACTTTTCTATCATAAGTCATAAAACCATTTACCTCGCCTTCTACATCAGTTGTTTGTGTATATACAGCTGCTGAAAAACCAACTTTCACGAAACCTTTTAGTGTTTTAGCGTATTTTATATACTCATCTGTTGTTTCTTTTGAGTTTTTAAATTTAACATAACCCCAGTTATTATCTGTTTTCCATAAATGTCCTTCTAACGGTAGCCCTATACCGCCATATTCACCAAGCACAGTAGCTCTTAATGGGTCGTATAAATACATTTCTGGTCCTGGGTAATTGTGTAAGTCTAAAATATCTCCAGTTGTGTAATGGTTACCTCCACTTGCTGGATTTACCAATCTACTTGGGTCATACGTTTTTGTCCACTCTGCAATTTCTGCTGTTTTAAATTGTCCCCAGGCTTCGTTAAATGGTACCCAAACAACAATACTAGGATAAGAATATAAATAATCCATAATTTCTTTCCATTCTTTTCTATATATCTGTTCAGATTCTGCAGTTCTTTTTAATTCATTACCATCAAAATACCTTTTATTTTGCCACTGAGGAGATACGCCTCCATTAGGCATATCTTGCCAAACCAAAATCCCTAATTCATCACAATGTGTATACCAACGTGCTGGTTCAACTTTTACGTGTTTCCGTATCATATTAAACCCTAATTCTTTAGTCTTTACAATATCATACTTTAGTGCTTCATCTGAAGGCGCCGTATATAATCCATCAGGCCACCAACCTTGATCCAATGGGCCAAATTGAAAATAGTCTTTATTATTCAACTGCATTCTAACAATCCCTTTACTGTCTTTTTTTATAGAAATTTTACGCATTGCAAAATAACTTTTCACTTCATCAGCCACTTTTCCTTTGCTTATCAACTTTAAGGTTGTACGGTATAAAAATGGTGATTCTGGCGACCATAACTTTGCATTTTTTATAGAAATATTAATATCTTGATTAACTGCAGATTTCACCTTTGCTATCTCCTTTGCTCCATCAAAAATTGTAACCTCAACAATATCACCATAAGATGATCCTTTTGTATCTGTTGATATTTGTACTGTACCACCATCTATATTAGATGTTGTTTTAATATTGCTTATGCTTTTGGTATTTACTGGCTCTAACCAAACGGTTTGCCAAATTCCAGTTACTGGAGTATACCAAATTCCGTCGGGATTATTTACTTGCTTCCCTCTAGGTTGCTGTCCATCACTACTTGGATCCCATACTTTTACCACAATATTTTGAGAAGAACCATTTAAGTAAGGTGTAATATCAAAAGAAAAAGGTACATACCCTCCAGAGTGCGATCCTACTTTTACATCATTAATCCAAATATCTGCTTTCCAATCTACCGCACCAAAATGTAATAGTATATTTTTACCTTTCCAGTTTTTAGGTACCGTAAAGTTAGTTTGATACCATAGCTCTTTTGATGACCCAACTTCTTTCATAACACCTGACAGACTAGACTCTACAGCAAAAGGCACTAAAATATCACCATCAAATTTTTCAGGTTTTGGGCTTCCAAATTTAGAAATACTATACTTCCATAGTCCATTCAAATTTTTCCAATTGCCACGCTTCATAATAGGTCTTGGATACTCATTTAAAACATTATCTGTTTTTATAGTTTCGGCCCATTTTGTTTTAATTTTATTACCTGCTGGTTTCCATTGAGCACTAACCACAGCGCTAAAAAGTACAAATAGAATAAAAATTCTTTTTTTCATTTTAATGTTATTTATAAAATATTAATAATATTCAGTGTCATTCAAAATATTTATCATGAACTACACCTTCGTTTATAACTTATATTTATTTATACAAATTTTGCATAATAAACTTTCTTCAAAGTAGCACCTATTTCTTTAGATATCATTTTTCTCGTGTGTCATTATTTCATTCAAACTAACCAAAAAATAGTCCAAAAACCATTTTGATATTTTTTTGACACATTTTAAAGAATAGTGAGATGATTTGATGAAAACATATTGTTTTAGGTCTCTTATATTTGAACAATTCAGTAAATCCTATAACAAATAACCTTACTTTAATTTTAAAAAAATAAGATTTACACTAAACTATTTAATACAGAAATTTTAAGCTAAAATGAGATTATCAAAACACATCAAAATTCTATGTTTATCGGTATCCTTAATTGTATCAAACATAATTATTGCACAAGAAAAATTAAGAGCTCCTGCTTATCCATTAGTTACTCACAATCCTAACTTTAGTATTTGGTCTACAGATTCTGAACTTAATGGTTCACCAACGCAACACTGGACAGAGCAAGACCATTCTTTACTTGGTATTTTAAAAGTTGATAATGAATATTATCGTTTTTTAGGTGCAGAAACCAAAGTTTATGAATCCATTTTAGCGGCTTCAGATGAAATTGATTATCAAGCCGATTATACAGAAACTAAACCTACAACAAATTGGGAAAAAACTAATTTTAATAGTAGCAATTGGAACAAAGGAAAAGCACCTTTTAGTAATGATACAAATGAAGCAAAAACCATTTGGACAAGTAATGACTTATGGTACAGACGAGCCTTTGATTTAAATACTACAAATCTAGAAAACTTGTACTTAAAACTACGTCATGATGACGATGTTGTTGTCTATTTAAACGGTAGTAAAATTTATGAAATCGAAGGATGGAGCCATAATTTTATATACATACCTATAGCACAAAATATTGCCAAACAATTAAAATTGAAAAACAATGTACTTGCTATTCATGTAAAAAACAATACAGGTGGTCAGTGGTTAGATGCCGGTTTGGTTACTGAAGCACCAACTATGCAAAATGTGTCTTTAAAAAAGGCAAAACAAACCGATGTCATTCTAAATGCAAATCAAACCATATACACATTTGATTGTGATAATGTTGAACTTACTGCTACATTTACTTCGCCTTTATTGTTAGATGACTTAGATTTAATGAGTCGCCCTGTATCTTATTTATCTGTAAAAGTAAAATCAAAAGATAAAAAAGAGCATCAAGCAAAATTATATATTGGCGCATCTAGTAACATTGCAGTATATACACCTCAACAAGAAGTTGTAGTTACTAAATACACTCAAAATAATCTTAATATTCTTAAAGCTGGTACTGTAGAACAACCCATATTGCAGAAAAAAAGTGATGATATGCGTGTAGATTGGGGATATGTTTATTTAGCTTCTCCAACTAAAAATAGTCAACACTATATAAGCACCGCTAATACATCGCTCCTACCTTTTGTATCTAATGTCAAAATTGACTCTAAAACAGAAATTACTGGTAAAAATTTAGTATTAAATACTATTTCCGACTTAGGTTCTGTAGGAACAGAAGAAACAGGCACTGTTCTAATGCTTGGCTATGATGAAGTATATACTATAAACTATTTTGGATCCAAATTAAAACCTTGGTTTAAAAAAGATGGCATATCAATGAATAGTACTTTAGCTACAGCTTCAAATGACTATAAAAGCATTATAAAACGTGTGGAAACATTTGACAAAAAAATATATGAAGATTGTTTAAATGCAGGTGGTAAAAAATATGCAGACTTATGTATTTTGGGCTACCGACAAGCTATTGCAGCTCATACACTAGTAGAAAGTCCAGAAGGTGAAATTCTTTTTCTTTCTAAAGAAAACAATAGTGGTGGTTTTATAAATACAGTAGATGTAACCTACCCTTCTGCACCACTTTTTTTAATTTACAATCCAGATTTATTAAAAGGTATGTTAAACGGTATTTTCTATTATAGTGAAAAAAGCGGAAACTGGAACAAACCTTATCCTACACATGATTTAGGTGTTTATCCTATTGCTACAGGACATATTTATGGAGAAGATATGCCAGTAGAAGAAGCAGGGAATATGGTTATACTAACTGCTGCTATTGCGCATCAAGAAGGGAATGCTGAATATGCTAAAAAGCAT
>TARA_R110002050_G_scaffold57522_4_pt1 | contig 14865 bp, 30 predicted proteins | sample TARA_R110002050 | Tara Oceans TARA_R110002050 (sample SAMEA4396988) | marine metagenome | biome: Polar Biome; feature: [DCM] deep chlorophyll maximum layer (ENVO:01000326); material: water (ENVO:00002006), including particulate matter (ENVO:01000060) such as... | depth 25 m
TTTACGTGTAAAGGAAAAGTAATGACATCTATTCTTAATGAAGAAGGGCTTATAGATGACCTTAAATATAATGAATTGGCATCTCACTACTTAAATTCTCATGTTGTAGGAGATGTTGTAATAATTAACCCAAAAGATTTAACATGAAGAAGAAAACCCACAAAGACCGCCTTATAGACTATTTACAGTCTCATGGTAGCATTACCTCTTTAGAGGCGATTAGAGACCTTGGAAACACCCGTTTAAGTGCTACTATCCATACACTACGCCATCAGGACAAATACCTTATATATTCAGATATGGTAGAAGTTCCAAATCGTTTTGAAGGAACAACACAAGTCGCACGTTATTATGCCGATAGAAATCCAATATCAGGTAAGTTAAGACAGACTCCAATCTAAAGACTTATCGTGGTGAAAAACGGTAATTAATAATAGATTGTTAAAAAAAAAAGCAAGAAAAGCACTTTTTTAATATTAGTTCAATGTAGTTTCGGACATGGACAATATTGGAGAAGTGCTTTTTCTTGCTAAATGTATGGAATTAGACTTAATTGCTTCTCGTCCATACGCTCCTTGTAAATACGATTTTATAGTTGATAATAGTGAAACTTTATATCGTGTACAAGTCAAAATGATTGGCTCTACAAGACCTACTAAAAAAGGAAATGTGTATGTAGGGAAGATTGGTAGCGGAAGAAGTAGTAAAAGCACCTATACTAAAAAAGAAATCGACGTTCTTGCGATTCTTTGTTACCCTGTGAATATTTGGTATATCATTCCAATAGAACAGGCAGGAGACATTGTTTCAATGTACTTCTACCCACATCGCACTATGTTAGGAGATTTGTCGTCAGGTAAACACGAGAAATTCTTTAATAAATGGATTAACTTACTTAATCGTCCTTCCCATACCGACAAACTAAACACATTACAGTCGTCAAAAAAATGAAATATACAAGCGTAAATACTTCAAGATATTCCATCGTCTAAGGTTTTAGTAATTAAGTTATAAGTATAAGAGTCGAGTAGTTTGATTTGGTTGTACAACGCCTTACACTTTAGCTTTGCTTCTTCTTTTTCTTTAGGAGTGACTTTAGAGTGAGAAACATCAGTCATAATTTTGTGTGCTTCCCATAAAAGCCTATCTACTTCTTTTTTTGTTCCGAAACTCATAAGTCAAGTTTATTCTGAATTTTATCAAAGTGTGAACGATGCACATGAGACTTGACGTAGGCATCAAAGGGGCTTCCAAAATCAATAAAGGTATGTTTTTTCCCATGTTTTTTGAATAGCGACTGAACCAATGGTATAGCTGACATTCCAATAGGCATAATTACTATTGACATATCTGACTTATGCAGAGCCTCATCCACCTCTTTTTCAAGCCTCGATGCGTCTCTGAAAGCTGAAGTTTCAGGGGCTTCAATAATTGTGTTAAAATTTATATTTATATCGTGCATATACTTTGGGGCGACAAAAATACTATGTTTTTTATTAAGTAACTCAATCAACTCTTGTAATCGACCATCAATTCCTGCGTGAATAAAAACGAATGCGTCTTGAAATTGAATCTCGGAATTCCAAATTCGTTGTTTTTGAAGTTCAGTTACAAATCCCGCAACGGTACAATGCGCTCCAAAAGCATGATGGAAATTTGCATCCTTAATCGGTTGCATAATAGATTCTTTAATTGCTTGTCCTAATTCGGGTAAATATGCGTCCCCATCAGCATTATGACCTCCAAGACCTTTTTTAAGGTTCATTACACACACCAATTCACCATCTCCATACCGAACAACACTTAAAGGCTTATCCTCTTTTAATGAATCTACTATATGCTTGTAGAACTTTACACTTGATTCATTTACATCGTGGACACTCATATCTTTTTATAATTAGCTTTATTATTTGTAATCTTATTTTTTTTCAGTTTCCCATATATGGTATCTATAATTGTTACTGCTATTTGCATTCATTATTTTATAGAATTCAGATGCTTCATGAAAAGTGTTAAATTCTAATATACCACCTTTACCATCACTCATGAATACTGCTTTTGCAAATGAGTCTGTTATAGTCTTTCTTATTCGATACACACTCTTAGCCATAAATATTTATAGGTTGCAGAGGTTAATCCTCTTTTTCAGCTTTATCGACCTTACTTATTTTAGCCTCATTTTGTGGAGATGCAAGTTGCTTTACTGATTTAACTTCTTCAGCTTTAACTTCTTCAACTGCTTCAACCTCTATTTCTTCAACTTTTTCTTGAATTTTTTTTACGGTTTTTTTAATAGGTGCTTTTGGCACTTTAGGTGCTTTCAGCGAAGGAAAAAATTTTTCAAACATAGCATCGTATTCTACCATTGTTTTTACGCCAACCATACTTTCTACGACTTTACCCTCATTCACGAAGGCTAAAACAGGAATTTGTCGAAGGTTTAATTGATTTCCATAGCTTGCGGCAATCTCATCATCCGCATCGACCATACGAAATTCTACCTTTTCTTTATATTTTGCAAATAGTGCATCAGCCGTATTTTGATTCTCTTTGCAAGCGGGACACCATTTAGCGGATAGATATACCACATTTTCCGTAATATCAATATGAGGAGGGGGTTTCTGTTCACCCGTGACGGCTTTTGTTTCGTCAACTGTTTCTTGTTCGTCTTCTGCGGTTACCTCTTCCAAAACCGCCTCTTCTAAAGGTTGAGTTTGTTTCTTATTTTTGAAGTGTCTCCAAAGGAAGAATCCACCTATACCTAATGTCGCAACTGATGCGATGCTAATCCAAAGAACTTTTTTATTCATAACATTGATTTTACGCAAGATTACGACTACTTACACAAAAATTCAATATTTTTATTGATTTTTTTCAACATTATTAAAATGAATAACCACCCGACGGAAGTATATAATCGTCAAATGGTTTAGGGGCTTCGTCTATTTTTGCTTCATCCATGTTTTCAGGGACTACATTCTCATCATTCAGCCCTTCTGCTAACTCGATTGTCATTGTTGAAAAAAGATAAAAAATTGTTTGAGACGTAGGGGGCAATGTCAACGTAAAAGATGTCTCTCCATTTATCATGTTGAAGTTAGGTAGAGTTCTTTGAGTATTTCTCATGTACGGGTCGAGATTTGCAGATAAGTATCTCACATTATTTTCCCCTGTCACGTCTGATTGTGTTATGAATATATCATTTCTTTGTATTACTGAGGCATTCGTACTCTCAAAGAAATTTCCTTCCATAGCCATAGGTCTTACCATGATTTGTTGTAGAAATTCTTTATATGTACTTCTCGCCCCCGCATAATTAACATACCCTGAAGTAGAGCGTGTTAAAGCAAAGGTTTGCGCTCCGACAACAAGATTGGTTAAGGAGTCGTCATTAGTAGCAAATTCAAAATTTATTCGCGCTGAAGCCCCATCTCTTGTAATCAAAGTGCTTATCGGGAATACAGAATTGTCTTGAAAAACTTCTGAGGCTTGTGCAGGCGTTAGACCTGCCAAATCATAGGTCGCAGCTTTTCCGTCAAAAGTAGCCGTTGTCCCCACGTTAAATGTCCCCGTACCTGTATTGAAAGAAGTGGTGAGATTGCTTCCCGTTTCGTAATTAAAGTTTGTATTTACAGAGACACCCGTTGGTAAACCTAAATCATTTGCACTAATATTTTTTTGAGCGTCGAAAAGCGTTACCTCCGTAGTGGTAAGATTTATATTCTCTACAAAAATGATATAAGGGTCACTTTTAGTCGTGTCATAAAATTGTCTTACCCTCGCTAAAATAGGGTTGTCATGTTCAATAGAGTATTGTTTTTTTTTAATCATAGTATCATTCTGTTTTTTGCATAAATAAATAATTGAACGACAGTTTCGGGCGGTATGGTGAATGTTAATTCAGTAGAGCCATTGATTTCATTTATTGCCTGAATAGTTCTTTGGTTAGAACGTATGTACGGGCTATTGCTCAAACCAATTTCTTTGCTATCTCTATTTCCATTTGCATCTTTACGAGTTAAAGTTATGGGATTTGTGGCTATCGCTTGGATATTTTCCGATTGTATTAGAATATGGTCTATTCCAAGTGGCGAAAAATTGGTGGTGGCTAAAATCTCCTCGTAAGATGCCGCATCAGAAGAATCAGAGTTATTAAATCCTGTATTTATCCTTGTTAAAGGAAAGCGGTCAGTACATGGATATGTAGTGGAATTTGATACAATAACCTCTGTTATATCTATATTTTTAATATTAGACATAGAAGTTACTGAAAAAATAAATCTCAAAAGATTACCCGTTCCTTCTGCCGAAGCCGAAACATTGAGTCTCGACTGATTCAATTTATAATTAGGGAAATCTTGTTGTCCATCGTATCCCGCTCCAAGAATTTTTGCCGTATTTAACAGAACATCGTCAACAAGCCTAAACATCTCCGTTATTACAGGGGGATTTGGAGTATTATCTTGAATTAATTCAAATTTGGTCTCTTCGGGGAATCCAATTAAAGGTGCAGTTGAATAGCACGATAAAAAGGCTTCTGCTTTCGGCATCTCGAAAATCGCTTCCGCATTTGCTACTACACCTTCGGGCAAACCTCTATTTTCAGCCGTTTGATTTTCTTGTGCGTTAAATAAATTCACCTCCGCTTCCGTGGAGTTTAGATTTGCTAAATTAACTATATAGGGCATTTCACCCTTCGGGTTATTTATCCCTGCATATTGAAAGTATGGGTTGTCAAACATGAATGCAATTTACGAAATATGTGGGTAGATTTGGAAGTAAAGCATAATTTACATATCTTGCGACAGAAATTTGTTTAACCCTAACCCCCTAATGATGCAAAATCTGCCTCGCGCCATGAAATTGGCACATGAGATTCTTCAAGAATCCCCTTCGATTACTTACAAAAAAAATCAGTTCCACTTTTGTTGTGGAGAGGAAAAGTTTAAAGCAAACGGGCTTGAAGAAGTTCAGGACTATATAATGAAACGTCTTTACAAACATTGGTTGGAACAACAATTTAACTCTGAAAAAAGTGTTAAAATAGAAATCACCATTCCTAAAAAGGATAAAAATCCATCTAAAATTCTCCTTACTCAAACTCGACAAAAGTGGTCAAGAGGGAAAGCAGGAGACCCACGGGGTTCTACGAATAAAAACCGAAAAACCAAGCGTTTTTCAAAAACGCAAGTCTTGAGTTGGATTCGTCAAAAAGTTAATGGACGTTTTTCTTCAGAAGAAATTACTCATAGCCAATATTGCCAAGAATTTTTACACGAAAATAAAAATGCGGAACAAAGACGGCATTGGAGAGAAAAAAACGGAAAAAAATCATCATACTCTAATAAAATTATTGGAGTAAGATAAGATAACGCCCCCGTAGCTTAATGGATAGAGCAACGCACTTCTAATGCGTAGGTTACAGGTTCAAGTCCTGTCGGGGGTACGTTAATCCAATAAATATGGGTATAATTAAACGCATACATATTAATCAGCATAAGATTAGGGCTAATAAGTCCAAACCTTATGAACCTGTTATTTCCTGCAAGACAAGTAAAGAAAATATTTACGGGAACAAAGTAAAAATTCTTGATGATGATGGAAACATTTTAGCAGAAGTTATTTACCGACCTGATAAGCCATTAAGTTGTGGGGCAAAGGTTTGGATAGAAACAAAAAATAAAATCATCGTCAGTAATAATAAAGACGAAGAATTTAGGATAATAGAATGAAAAAAGAATTTTACAAGATGCTTGAGAGCAAAGTAGGTGACTCGACAATATCTCACTCTTCGATAAAACATTTTTTGACTAATATGGGATTTACCACTTTGCAATTGAAAGCAATTTTAAAAAAATACTTTAGTCCTACAATAAATGCTTACGTATTAAAACCTTTTGAAGATGAAAGATAGGAAAATCAGTCAAAGCATACTTAAAAGAATGCAAGACTACATAGAGGGTGAAGAGTGCGGTTTAAAAATCAAAGCACAATATGTAGATGGAATAGTTTTTCCACCTTCAGATGTTCAGCTTTTAGGTCAATGGTTTGAGTATGAATGTACAGGTGCTTTGCCCCCTTACGATAGTGAGCGCATACCCGAACCCAAAAGGCTTAAAAATGGAAATCTCGCTAAAGCCTACGAAAGAATGGAGTATCAAGTGGCAAATTACCACGCTCTTTTGAAACACTACGATATAAAAATTAAGAGTATAGGAGAGGAAATAGAGTATGGAGATGCGAGAGGCACGACTGATATAATTGCGGAAGTGGACGGGCAGATAGCCATTATTGACTTGAAGGCTTCGGGTCTTATACGAGATAAATGGAATCCGATGGGTTGGGAAGATATAGCTAATGATTATAAGCCTAAAATGAAGGTTTTAACACAAGCTATTCATTACAAATACATCGCAAAAAATTTATTTCAAACAGATGACGTTCCTTTTTACTTTTGGATATTTAGCACTACGAATGAAAAGGACAACCGAATTATTAAAGTAGAAATTGATGAGGATGATTACGCCTTGCACGAAAGAGTATTGCGTGACGCAAAAGTATATTTAGAAAAAACCCTTAAAAACGGATTTAAAGCCCGACCTTCGATGCTTAGATGCCGTAGTTGCCCTATTGCTCATTCTTGTAAAGAAAAGGCAGAGTTTGCAGAAGTTGAAACAGTTTATTACACAAGCCAATTATGATGACAAAAAAATTTGAATTTCAAAGATTAATTAAAAAAAGTAAAGAGAGCCGTGTACAAGGTCTTTTCATTTATATGTTTTTTAGCGATAAGACCATGAACGATGTCCAATCTGATACAGGGATAAGCCGTCAAACTTTAAGTGCTTGGAAAAAAGGGCAAAATGTAACTCATGTAAATATTGAGAAAATTGCCAATCGTTATTCTTTAAACACGGCATCTTTTTTTGATGCTAAAAATATGATTGAGGATTTGATTAAAAATGAATTTGACCCCGTTATAAGGGCGAATTTAGGAGCATATCTCGCAGAATTTAGCTATTTACAAAACGCCCACTCTGAAACCACTACGCTATGATTACCAATATTTTCTTAAACTTATTAGGCTTTTACTTGCTCTTATCGGTTATTTACTGTGTTTTGTACTTGTCCGAAAATCTCGTTTTTAAATTGAGACATATAGAAAAAAAATTAAAACATAGGCAACTGCACAAGGCTATTGCTATTTGCAAGACAATTTTTTTATCTATGACTTTCGGCGGATTAATACTTGCTCAAAACATTTATAAGTATTTTTCAAAACAATACCGAAAGGTTATAGCGTGGTATGCGTTAGCCCAAATTGCGAAATCTCTAACTAAAAATATTCATGATGCAATCGAAAAAGACAATAAAAAAGAATCGTGAGGATATAAAAGAAATTGCAAAGAATAGTAAAGATATGTTTGATTATCTATTTCATATATGCAATGTTCTTATAGACCCGACCTCTCGTCAGATTAAAGAAAGGGAAATCAAAGGATTAAAACGAGATTTAATAAATACGATTGAAAAAATAGATTCAAATAATAGCAAAATAATGGGTCGGCTTGCTTGGGAAGAAGTAAGTAACGAGGCTATTAGCGCAACATTCAAATTAGACCAATACTACGATTACAATGCCTATATCAAAAACAACGCCAACTAAGGCAAAAAATTCAACTGCTATTTTTAAAACTCAGTTGTACGCTTACAAAGACCGAGTAGAGTCTTTACTTCAAAATAACCCGAATATCAATGTCGATAGGTTTCTTGCTATGGCTTTGAACGCCGTGAAAAGAGATAGCAAACTTTTGAGCGTAGTCGAAAAAAACCCTGCAAGTTTATTTGCCTCCTTATTACTTTGTGCGGAGTATGGTCTATCGCCTTCTCCCGAAGTTGGGGAAGCGTGGCTAATTCCTTACGGAAATGCTTGTCAGTTTCAATTGGGCTACCAAGGTCTCATCAAAATTGCGTATCGTAATCCTGAAATAAAAAGCATAAGCGCAGAGGTTGTTTATGAGATGGATGAATTTGATTGGGGGTTGGGATTAAAACCTTTTTTGACTCACAAACCTGCTACGGGGGTGCGAGGGGCAGTAACTTATGTCTATTGTATCGCAACATTCAGCAATAGTGAACCTATGTTCAAGGTAATGTCTGAATTAGAATTAAAAGACATTCAGCGAATGAGTAAAGCGGGAAATAAAGGTATTTGGTTTAATAAAGAAAAAGACCCTCAAGGTTGGATGTTGAAGAAGACTTGCCTGAAACAACTACTTAAACTTGTGCCAAAAGAGTTTCAGCTTGGTTCAGGGCTTCATTACGACAATCATGCTGAAGGAGGTGGTATGCTTTCTCTTGACGGGAACGAGGTTATTGAAGTAAAGAAAAACTCATCTAATTTTCGTAAAGTAAATGCTTTCCGTCAAGCATTAGATGAGTCTGAAGAAAATGAAGTCGAAGAAGCTGAAGTGACAGAAGTTAAAGACTTGTTTGACTGATGAAGAAATATTCTTATCCAAAAACGCCTTATTCTAAAAGGAAGACCAAAAAAATAGAGCAATTCAAAATTATTGGAGAGCGTTGTAGCGGAACGTATTACGCTCAAAGACTTATAGAACACAATTTGGACATCCCGCATACGGACGAATATGGTCACAAACATTTTTGGGGGAAACGTAAAACAAAATATCCTAAAAACCTACTGCTTGTTTGTGTTGTAAGAGAGCCATACTCGTGGATGCAAAGTTTTTTTGAAAAGAAATGGCATCTCCCCGAACATTTAGATAAAGTAAACTTTAGCACTTTTATTAAAAGTGAAATGTATAGTGTAAAAGACCAAAATATCCCAAGTATAGGAGGGGATGTTGGGTCTGAAATTTTAGCAGACCGAAGCTATATAACAAAAGGAAGATTCAAAGACATTTTTGAGATGAGACATACTAAAATGAATTTTTTGTTTCATGAGTTTCCGTCAATGTGTTCAAACATGATTATCGTGAGGCTTGAAGATTTTCAAGCAGATTTTAATCAAGTTTTGAATACCATTTCTAATGAGTTTGAAATTTCTAAAAAAATATATCCTTTTGAGAACCTTTTGAATTATAAAGGCAACCCCACTCTTCCTATGTATGAAAAAAAGGAATTAAAGCTGAATAAAAAAGAAATAGATATAATTGACGAGAACCTAAATGAAACGTGGGAGCGAGTCTTGAATTATCCTCTTCGCAAAGATTGGTAGTATCAATCACTAAACGCTAATACAATACCGTAACAGTCCCATTAAATTCAAATACGCTCCCATTTTGGGAACTATGTGCAGTTATGGTATATACGTACACCCCTGTTGCTACAAATGCGTCCCACTCGTCTAAAGAAGACGCACTAATCCAAACTAAGCCTCCCCATCTATTATAGATACGAACCTCCCATTGCGACCAACATTCTCCGTCAGTAATAACTTGCCAAGTATCATTCCACCCATCCCCATTAGGGGTTACTGCATTTGGGGCGAATATTGAAGTTTCATCGCAAATAAAGTCACCGCCACACAACTCCCCCGTATCGCAATCTATATATACTGTTTCGGTGTTGTACTCTGTTATTGTGTCGGTATTATAAATATGGATGTATTCGTACACGACGGTCTCTAAATACATAGTGTCTGTTAAGTAGACGTACTCAAATTCGATAATAGTATCGGTATCAACTAACACAATAGTATCGGGGGGTAATTGGACATACTCTATTAATGTGTCGATTTCTATTAAAATTATAGTATCGGGGGGTAATTGGACATACTCTATTAATGTGTCAATTTCTATTAAAATTATAGTATCGGGGGGTAATTGGACATACTCTATTAATGTGTCCAATTCTATTAGAATTATTGTATCTGTCGTTATCCACTCAACATCTACATATATGGTGTCGCATACAGGCAAAGCACAATTTATAGCTGAGTTATTTGATAGGTCTATGTCAGGGTAGTTCTGAGTTTGATTAAATCCCCCACTTAATGCCCACCCCCCTTCTTCAACAGGGGCGGTTCGAGATAAGTTTATCTGCCACACAACTAACTCAGTACATATAGTATCATTTGATAGTATCTCCTCCCAACAATCGTTTGTAGACTCATTATAATCATAGATATTAGCACTCCAAGTATCCCCACTCTCAAGAATCTGATTCCCGTAAAGAGTAAACACTTTGAATGTCCATCCTTCATGGTAAATTCCCGTAGTACATCCCCAATTATAATCTAACCCTTCGACGTGCAACCCTAAAACGATAGATGAAATTGTAGTGTTGTTAGTTACGTGTGGGCTTGAACTATTCTCGCAAGTAGTTCCTTCAGATGTAAAATCATTGCATCCACAATTTTCGCTATTAATTGCTTCAATAGTAATATCACCTGAAGAGGCATTCCAAGTGCTTATGCTGACATCACATTGAGAGTAATTTGTAAAAGCAATAAAAATTGCATACAACATAAAAATAAAGCGTTTCATTTTTTTTTACCGCATTTATTCCTTAAAATTTAATCAAAAAATAATTAGAAATAACAAGAAAAGGGGCAAAAGCCCCTAATCTTTCTTAAAACTTGATTTTGTATTAGCGTTCCGCTCTGTCCTTTCCTTTTTGGAAGGCAAAGCCTACCACAAAAATAGTAACACCGAGTAAAGCAAGACCGATAGCCGTATTAACAATTCCTTTTCCTGATTTCATTTTTTTCCTTTTTGCGCCCTTTCTTGTGCTAAAGCATTTGAAACGGCTTTGTTTCTATCGTGCAATATAAGGCTAATTAAAATATTTATTTCGTCATAAGTTAGACGTTCTGTCGCACGTATCCATGAGAGCGATTTGAAAAGGGGGTCACTTAAACGACCAAATTTTGGAACTTCTTGCTTACTTTGAAACTTGGACATTCTTTCTTATCAGTAAAATAATTGTGTCCATATACAGGTGAATTTTCTACAAAAAATTAATGTAATGATTCTACAAGTTTAAGGAAATATTCTTCTTAGCAAATAGTAATAGTATCCTTTGCTATCAATTTTTTATCAACACCTCGTGGTGTAGTCGTTACCTTCTTACGTATCAGAGCAATGAAGAATTATCTTCTTTATCTCTATTATTACTTAATGCCTTGTGTGGCAAGTAAAATCTTAATTTCATTAACCGAAGTCATCAAGGTAGTAAGCATATCTTTTACTTCAGTATTAGTTTTTTCAAGACTTCCTACTCTTCCCTTGAGTTTCAAAATATCTGCATTGAGTTTTATATACACCGCAATAAGACCCCCAATAAGAACTATAACTTCATATTGTGTCAATGTTTCAAGCATTCTTTGTGTTTTTACAAATATAATTAGGTATGGTTATGAAAATCAAGCAACTTTATTATAAAACTGCAAAATTCTCTTTTTATCCCCTTCAGACCATGCTAATTCTCCCAACATCACAAGAAAAAATGTCCATGCCATAATCTCTGATGCAATTTGTGCAAAATCAGTAGGTAAATTAAATGTTTTTTTATCTTTATTCATTTTCTAATGCTTCAATCCTTGCTTCAAGTTCATTGATAACTTCAACCATCCTATAAATCAAATCTCTTTGATGTACTACGGAACTAACCGCCATTTTTTCTTCATCTGTGCATATAATAGCCATTAGTCGCTGAATTGTGTGTTTGTAATAGTAATGTCTGAATATCTTACCGTACCTGTTGGAGAACTACAAATCCAAGTTGTTTGAATAAAGTCCGTGTTTGCGCTTGTTGGGGCTTGTGTATTATTTCCTACTCTAAAATCAGGAGTCGTAATGACTTGAGTTTGTGTTGTTCCATCGCAAGTCAAAGACGCAGGCGATGCGGTGTAGCTTTGTGACATTACTGCATTTCCCGCAACCGCAGCAATAAATAGACCACCCCCCGAACAATTAGTCTCAACAGATACCGAAACTGAAATTAAGTCAAATGTTGCTGCTCCACTAATTCCGACTCTTTCAAAAACTCCTGCCCTTGTGATAGCAAAAGCTGCTCTACCATTTTGGGTCATCGTAAATGTAGTGCTTGGAAAAACTGTCGGGTCATACATATTGAGTGTCCCTGTTGGATTTAACGATTGAGTGGCGTTAGCCCCTCCGTCAAAAGTGCTTACAAGACCATTTACATTTCCTGTCGTTTGCAATGCGCCCGTACCATCAATGTATTGGGCAGTCGAGCCTGCGCCTGTAACGGCAAGAGTTCCCGATGATGTAATTGGTGAGCCTGCAACCGATAGAGCCGAAGGAACGGTCATGGCTACGCTTGTTACCGTACCTGCTGCGCCTCCACCTCCACCTGAACCGCTAAAAATCCCAAAAGATTGTGTTGTTTGATTTGCCATTATTTATTTATTAAAATACCTACACCCGTTCCTACCGCGAACCAAAATTTACCTTGCTCCCAAAACCTTGTATTTTCTTTAATTTCATAGTTTTGAACGCCTTGAATTGTAACGAATGGATTGGTGTTTTTCACCTCCACAAAATACGTCTTTTTCGCTAAAAAGTTTTTTCGTTCCCAAGTTTGAGAGAATGTAATATTATTTGTAAAAGAAATTTGTTTAAGAAAGGCTTCTTTTGGAGAAACGCGACCTGAAATAAAATAAAATTCCGTAGAATCTTGAAATGAATAGACAGGAATTTTTTGCTTATCTATCCAAATAGTATCTACGCTGACAATCGGAATAAATACACTATCTATTGAAGTTTTTGTAATAACCTTTGTTTGAGATTTTGTTTTCTCAAGGTCTTTAAAATCAGATAAAAGAATTTCATAACCTTTTTGAGCATCTATAAGCAAAACCTCTTGACGTGCCGACTGCGCTCCTAATTCATCTATTTTAATGTCAAAATTTGTTTTTTGCTCTTGTAATGTTAGAATTACGTCAAATTGGTCTTTTACTTCTTGATTGTGGCTACATTTTTCCACGCCAAGCATTATGCAAAGCATAATTGCTATGTAAAGCCAAAAATTTTTATCTTTTTTTCTGTAAATGTTCACAATAAATCATTGTCTTGCGTGTAGCTTTTTTTAATCGCCTTGCTTTTTACTACGCCTTTAGCGGTTGTGCTACGTGATTTTTTACGAGAAAAAGCATGAAGCCTTGCTATTCCCCATGCTTGACGAGAGTTGGGTCTGCCTCCTGAAATAGTTGGTCTATGAGTTTCGCTATACGCACCCATGCCTCTACGAACAACTTTTTTTGCGGTGAGTAAAGTGATTTTTTTTGTTGGATTTACTTTGTTGTAATCTTTTAAAAACGATTTCAACTTATTTGTAAGGCTATCACTAAATTTTATTTTAGAACCCGAAGAAGCGGAAGCACTACCTATTTTATTGGTCTTGCTTCCTGAGATTCTTTCTTTTTTTGGAGCAGGAGTCTGTGACTTTCCTTTTTTTTCTATTTTTTTATTTGCCATATCTTAAAACAAAAAAAACCCCTTCGTCAGAAGAGGTTTCTTTTAATTATTTACCAAAATTACTTCTTCAATTCCATGATAATGTAGCCTAAAGCTGCCAAAATCAAGAGATTGTGAACATTTTGTCCTCCCAAAAACGTATTTGGGTCTTTAATGTCTAAAAAACTTTTCATTTTATTTTATTTTTTTTTTGTTAATAAACCGTCCGAGAGATGCTCTCCAACATTACCTACTGCGTAGATTCCGAAAATCCACATTACTAATTGAGACCATCCATCGAAGTCTGTTTTGTCGCTAAAAAGAAATAGCAACGTGGCTATGATAAATAGCAATAATCCGAAGAGAAGTTTGCGTCCACCGAACCAAGAGTATATTTTTTCCATTTTTTTTTACTTTTTATATGATGATTTCGCCTTTTTCATAGCTTCTTTCATAGAAAGACTTGGATTTGCCTTTCTAACCTTTGATAAGTGGCTTTGCCACTTTTGTAAATGCTTTGGTACTCCCATTATAAGAAGGGCATAAGGGTAGTTGTTGCAATTGCGGCTTTCGCTCGTTTGGTTAAAGGTCTTGAACTTACAAACCCGCCCGCAGGTGGTTGAAATGTAGCACCTTGACCCGTAGCACTACGCATACCACCACGCATACGCCCACTATTTGTTCTATTTGCAGCCGCTGCGCGAGCATTTTTTGCGGCTTGTCGTCTATTTTGTATCATAATAATTCTATTTCTGCTAATTTAAACAATTTACCACAAAAGTTTGTCGGCAAAATATCCCGCACTCCCGATTTTTTTTCGGTTTTTTTTGTGACGTATTTTATATAGCCTACGTCGCTCTTTTGCAGTTCCTTTTGGGACTTTCCCTTTTCGTTCTAATTCCATATATGTCGGGTAGTCATTCATTCCTAAAGCACCTATGCTTGCGACTTTTTTATCACCCTTAAATACATCAATTTTTTTATTTTTTAATTTTGATGGTTTTATCGAAACACCAAGTTTTTTTGCTTGAGTTTGTGTATATCGTTTGATACGATAAGCCATCAATTAACCTTTTACAACAACGGGTTGCTGCCTTCTGCTACTCATAATCACAATAATTGCTACAAGAGTAACCCCACCAATAATTGCCCAAGTTGGGATATTACCGAATCCCGCTTGTTTTGGGGCGGGTTCATAGGGAGCGGGCATTCCTCCTCCTCCTCCTCCTTGAGATGCTTCTAATTGCGCCTGAAGTGCTTCAAGTTGTTCGGTAAGGTCAGAAACCTCTTCCGAAGAATTAGAATTTGCTAAATCTTCTAAAAGCGCATCTATTTGATTCTGATAAGAATCTATTAGTCCTTGAGCATCTTCAGGAATTTCGCAGTCAGGCTTGGTATAAAATGGGTATGACGGAGGACA
>TARA_R110002050_G_scaffold3594_2_pt1 | contig 14850 bp, 29 predicted proteins | sample TARA_R110002050 | Tara Oceans TARA_R110002050 (sample SAMEA4396988) | marine metagenome | biome: Polar Biome; feature: [DCM] deep chlorophyll maximum layer (ENVO:01000326); material: water (ENVO:00002006), including particulate matter (ENVO:01000060) such as... | depth 25 m
CTTGGCTCTGAGGTATAGTCTGTCACCATGTACCTGTGCTACCGTATTGGGTTGGTAGGAATGGTTGATATACTGTGCCAACTCTGTAATAAGATAGGCAAGTTGTCCGTTTGTCCAGTATAGATTACCAAGGATTGTACCATTGTCTATACTACGATCTACATACACACCATACCCTCTACCATCACCTATATCTTCAATTGTCCACATTCTCTCATCGTCTTGCATTGGTATATATTGTTTTATCATATTAAGCCCGCCTTTTTATTCCCCTTAGGGTGTTTATGATTTCTTACCCTTAAGTTGTTTGATTTCCGCTTCTAAACGAAGATACTCTCTTTGTCCTGCTGGATCGAATGCAATATCCGAATAGTTCTTTAGCTGGTCTAATTGGCTTTGGAGCTCACTAAGTTGATAGTACTTACCATGATTATCCCACATCCATGCACAATCTTTTGTATGTTCCTTTACTGGTTTACCCATTTGACAAGGACAATCCGTGGTTGCATATGTCCAATGTTTATATTGTGGATTATGTGGATCACTGTACGTCTGAGATTTGGGTGGGGACTTCTCGTTGGTGGGTGGGGCGTCTCGTGTTTCCGCCTCCTCCTCAACGTTTTTATAGTCTATTGGGTATATTGGTGAGTTGACTAGTTCCCATATAATCACACTCCATACCACAACCGTTACTATACCTATACCTATCCATAACTCTGTACTCACAACTGTTCTGCTTTTTCTTCTTTTTGTTTTGCAATTGTGTCACATTCTGTAAGTATTTCCTGCATGAAGGTTTTATCTTCTCTTGTTAGATCTCCATAACTACGTCTAGATAATGCGTTTTGTATCGCCATTCTTACAGATGTTTTACTGTAGTTTGGATTCCATTTTTTTACTATTTTTCGTGCCATTACCTATCACCTTCTAGTACCGCTTCTATACGTGTTCCTACAATACTCAATATTTCCCATGCAAATGTTGCGTCAGTATATAAGTCTGTTGACCTTGCTTCTGCATCTGTTGGTGATACCGCCTTACATAATAACTGTACTCGTTTTTTCTTAGTATCGTGATGCTCTACTAAATTTACTATCCAATATTTTTCCATAACTATTCTCCTCTTATTTCATCCTAGACAGATACCACTTGATACCGTCTGGCATGTTCTTACTTTTCTCTAGATTACTATATTTTTGTTTTACCCCATTTATTATCGCATTAACATCTGATTCTTTTACATGTCTAAACGTTAGGGTGTTTACAATACTTCTTTTATTCTTAATTCTCTTACCACCTACTTCTTTGAATTCTTTCTTTGGATCCACAAACTGTACTGATGGTCCGTTTAAGTGTACGGTTAATCTCATCCAAGTATTTCCTACTGGCTTACTATTTACGTGTATATCTTGCTTCATATCTATTCCCAAAATTTAGTTAATTCTATTTGTTCTTCTTTACTTAGTGCTTTCCACCATTTTTCAAAGCCTTTGCCTGAAATTGTTTGTAGTTCTAATACAAGTTCCTTTATTCCTTTTTTAATAGGTTTTATAGATGACTTGAATTCGTCGTTAGTTATTAGCTCTCTTACAGAGTCGCCTTCTCTTCTCCTATATACGTCTTCGCCAACTCTTTCATATATGAACGGTATATCATCTTTTGTTTTTATCCAATCTTCTTCTAACCTATTTCGATTGTATTGTTCTACTAACCAGTCTTCTTCCTTTTTTGTTTTCGTAATAGATTCTTCAAGGTGTGCATAATTTTTTACACTCTTAGTGCTGATATTTGGTCTATCTTCTAGTTTGGCAAATTCATCTGATGATATTTGAACTTCTACCCATTCCTCATTTCTATCTTGGTAAGGCCTAGTTAAAGAATAGTTTCTTATCTTACCAGAAACTGCTTCTGATTTGTGTATCCAAATGTGTATTTTCATATAGTTCTTTTTCTATCCATTGTACCACCATGTCCAATGTTTCTATTGTCCACTTTATTATTTAGTTCTGACACTGCTATTCCGAGTTGAGATACATTTTCCATAACATGATTATCTCTCTCTAATGCCTCAATATTCATGTTTTTTAATCTTTTGTCTAATTCAGCTTCAATTTTATCAAATCGCATTTCAATAGACAGGAATCGTGCATTTAGTTCTTCTGCAAGTTTTGTTTGTTCGTCCATATTAACTCTCCTCTTTTATTTGTTTATATTATAATATAATAAAAATTCTTGACATGGTAAAATCCTGACTAGTTTTCATCACCTTCTATTGTTCCCCATACTATTGCCAGAATAATTGCGAGTATCCATTCTCCACTAATTAATAACATACCTACTATTACTAACTCTATACCTCTACGATTTCTATTTATCCAATTTCTCATCATGTCCCTTTATCCACATTCCAATAATAGTATTATCTGATTCCTGTAGTATACGCATCATGTATGCCCAAGGACTTTTTATGTTGTTGTATTCTTTAACGTAATTTCCTACAAACTTAACACAAACAGTTTCTCCTCCGTCTGACAAGGATAATCCATTTTTTCTATATAATTTGCCTACTTTGTAGGTTGTAATTCCTTCTGATTTGTTTTTGTATTTATTATCCATGTAATTGTTTTAATTCATCTTTATTTTGGTTTAGTGGAGAAGGTGGGACTCGAACCCACGACTTCTACAGTGCAAGTGTAGCGCTCTAGCCAACTGAGCTACATCCCCATCCATTATATAAAAAGAATTGGTTTGGTGGGATTCGAACCCACAGTTTTTTATCTACCGTTTTTCGTTAGGTAAAAACTTTAAAAATCCTAGAATCTATCCCTGTAGATTTTAGAGATAGGGGTCAGGAGTTACCGTTCCCAAACTTAGGTTGTTTTCACACGTGAAACTGTCTTACAACATATCAACCGCAATGTATTCCATGAACGTGATTCTTTGGGGTTAATAGCCCTTGAATCTGTTACTTCCATCACAAACCAATTCTTATTTTATATAATTATACATCTCTTCCATCGTTAAATACATGCTTTATAACTGGAAAACGTAAACTATAGTCTCCATTCTGATTCTTGCTTTCTTCAAAATATTGTACAGTTATTGTTTTTCCTACTATCTTAGAAGGATCTGCATGATATTCTCTTCTTTGTTCTATACTAAAACCACTTCCTACTCTTACAATATTTCCTCTATGTTCTATCATTACCGCACTTAACATGTCTTCTTCAATTTCCTTATTTGTAGTAGTGTCTACAACTCTTAAACTTTTACTCTCCAAATCTACAACCTTGTATTCTGCATCATGAAACTTTTTTACTTTTAAGAGGTCTTTATTTCTTTTTCCGCAGTAGTCAGAGTTCTTTCTAAGCATTAGTCCTTCCCAACCTTCTTTAGTTGCATGTGTGACCATCTCTTCAAACATTGCTTCGTGTTCAATAAAATCTTGTTCTAATAGATCTAATGTATTTAGTGCCAATTCTTTAGAAACTCTAGTGGTTACTAACTCTTGTCTAAGAACCATTAATCTGGTTGCAAGAGCGACATTACCTTTACAATTGTTAAAGTCATCTAAAGGAATATAGTCAAATAATTTATAGACAGGTTTTTCAATGGTATGATTCTTTCGCTTAATTTCTTTCATAATACCTTGAAAATCTTCATTTCCATCATTATCTACTAAACATACTTCTCCATCAAATACAACTCCTCTTAGTCCCATTGCAGAAATATCTGTTCTAATTTTGTCTAGTGTAGTAAATTCTTTACCAGCACGTGAATAACATTTAACGTTTCCATTTACATCAACTATTGTAATACATCTAACTCCATCTAATTTACGACTTGCGAACCATTCTTGATTTTTAAAATCTACGTTCTTTGAAACTGCTTCGTATTTTTGTGCAAGTGCAACATTAAAAACAGGTATACAATTTGGAATAACCCTGTTGATTACGGATGTACCGACTCTAGTCTTTAAGTTTCTATTTAGAATCTTATATACTAGTTCCTTATGTTCAGGATGTTTTTTGGTAAATGAGTTTACTGCACCAATTGCATTGTTTCCTGTAATTGTTCTATCGTGTAAGTCATTTAACAGTGCAAATATATCATGGTGCACAGTTGGAGTGATTAGTTCACTCTTCTTTTCACAATTTGCAGGTGTCACATTAAATTGTTTGAACTGCGAATGAGTATATTCTAAAAGTCTACATACATCCGTGTTATCTTTGTACTGTTCTAGCACAGATATTTTCTCATTAGTCGATGTAGAATTGTTAAGTTCTACTATCATCTTTGATAAATCTTGTAATTCGTTCATATTTTTATTTTCTTTATATTCATACCATGATGGGTTTGGTAGTTCTGAGTAGTGATCCCATAGTTCTTTTTCTACTATTTCTGATTGTTTTGTTAACAACAGTTTGGTCCTTCACATTTCACATTAGAGTTAATAATCTTTCCTTCTCTAACCGCATAGTATTTACCTTCTATCTTTGTAAGATACTCATCATATCTACCAGGTGTCATTAAGCAACCTCTACCAAATCCACCTGACCAATAACCTCTATTCTCTTTCCAATTATATTTATGACCTGGATAGTTGAGTTCATACACAAATTTGATAATCTCTGTGTATGTTGCTCCATCTTTTATGGCTACATAATCTATTATTTGCTGTTTTTTCGTCATATCTTGCATCTTACTTATTTGATTTGTTTACGTAACTTTCTACCATCGTACATGCACTTTTGAATGCTTGACTAGATTTGTATGCTGAGGTTGTGTAACCTTTAATAAGCATTCCATCTTTGTTGATAGTTATTAGGTTTGTGTTTGAGTCTAGTTTGACTGTGTAGTTTCCGAATCTTTTTGACATAGTTTAGTTGTTTTTAATTTATAGTATAAATATAACCAATTTTGTTGACATTTGAAAATCCTGGTTAGTTATTTTAAAAAAGTTATTAACAATTGTTAAGTTTATTAGTATTCTCCTTAGGCATGGTCAGGCCTCCTATTGTATGTGTCTTATCGTCTTCTTCTGACCAAGGTCCTTGCTTATCAGCTCGTTCTAAAAAGTCTTGAACATCATCAGCTCTCATATAGTCATCTTCAATCCTAACTATATCATCTTCACCAAAATAAGATCCATGCTGAACTTCTATAAATACCAAATCATCATCTAACTGGTTTTCAACACGATGCTTTGTTCCTTGTGGTATTAATACAGTATCTCCGTATTCATAATCTTTAGTTAATTCATCTAATGTAATTGTTGCAGTACCAGATACTATAGTCCAAACTTCACTTCGTTTATGGTGGTACTGATAACTTAATCTACCACCAGGTTTAACTGTTATTCGTTTCACTTTACATCCAATATCTTCCATTAAGATTTCAAATTTACCCCAAGGCCTTTCTTCTACGTACAATGGTGGTACAAATTTGTCTCTGACGTAGTACTTATTTTCTTGTTTATTCATGACCAGTCCTCTTTTCTATCCAATGAATAGTCTTCTACTTCAAACAATTCTTCATCTTCTTTTTCAACCTTTGCCGGTTTATCAATTGTTCTATCACTTTGTGCTGATTTTTTTAGTTCATCAATTACAGTGACTGCACTTAGATCATTTCTAAGTGTTCTAGAGTTTCTAGTATCTATTTTATCCCAATGTAATACAATAGAAGTATTTTTCCATGCATCATAAACATTGTCGGATAGTGCAAGATCTGGATGACTTTGTAGTAGATTTCTACCTTCATAGTCTACATAAAACTTACCATCTCTAGATACAGTTTTCGCAGTTTTATACTTTTTTGTAATTTGTGACTTCAGCTTTCTAAAGTGTACGTATTTTTGTTCTCTATTCATTATTCCCATATTGTTTTTTTAATTCGATTAATTTACCTTCGGCCGTAGCCAATTTGTCCAATTGCTTCATAGCTTCTTCAACTATTTGTGGGTGTTCTCCAATTCCTACTGGATTAGACATATAAACATCCAATGTTGCTAGTGCTTCAATTCTATCTGCTTTGCACCTTGCTACAAGTGCTTCATAAATTCTTGTTTTTTCCATAGTTTTTCTCTTATTTTTCTGTGAACATTTTGTTTAGTGATTTTGCTAGCGGAACAAGTTGATTAGTATCAATGAACTGTGCATCTTTGCCATACATTTGTTTGAATGTATCTTGATTACTACCAAGGTATCCACCATGAATAAAGTAACTAAGCACTTTAACACCTTTGGCAATCATCTTGTCTACTTGCTGTTTTGTGTGAATTGCAGCTTTTTCTCCATAATATGTAATATCTGAATTTTCAAAGTAAGGTTCACCATCTGAAAAGTTGATAAAGAAACTATCTTTTCCATTTGAAGATGAATCAATTTGGTCCATAATAGCTTCGAAACATAAACCTTCTGGAGTAATTCCGCATGCATTCATTAGTGGTAAAATACTTAGTAGTCTATTTACTTTGTGTTTTCTAGAGTCATATGCAATAAAGATTGCAGGAAGAGATTTTCTACCCATATCTTCAGTACTTCTAAATGAAATAACAACATCAAAGTTATTAGTCATTGAAGCGGCTTTTGCAATTGCTGATGCAGCTATTAATGACTTTTCAAATTTATCACCACTCATACTTCCACTAGCATCGATTGATAGATGAACTACAGAATTATTGAACTGTTCGATAAAACTGGTTTGAAATACATTCTCTGCACCGAAGCCTAAAGAAGATATTAAACGTTTGTCAATCTTACCTTTATTTAATCTAGTATATTTTAGAGTATTTGCTTCATTTCTAATTTGAAGTTTTCTACCTAACATTTTTCCAAGTACAAAACCTTTTTGAATTGCAAGTGTTTTGTCTTCTTGTCTCCATCTGTAATTAGTAGAAAAGGTATTGTAAACTCCTGAATCAGCAAGGTCTTTAGTAAGATTCTTGACAACGATACAATCTGTAATACCGCCTTTCTTATTCCAATAGTCTTTAAGAGCTTCATTTCCAACTTGTTTAGTTTCTGAACCAGAAGTCGATATTGCTTCTACAATCTTTTCATCTTTTTTACTGATGTTTGATTTTCTAGAATCTCCACTATTAAATTCTTTTTGCTTTTGAATAGCATTTGATAATTGTCTTTTTTGAGCATCTGTTAGTTCTATAGAAGGTGAATTTCCAACATTATTTGGAGTACCATTTGAAATAGTAGGATTTTCACCTTTTGCTTTTGAACCATCATCTTTTGATTGACCTTGTGGAGTTGATGGTGATTTTTTATTTCCATTAGAATTACCTTTACCATCTTTACCTTTACCATTTTTAGGATTAGATTTCTTTTCAGCTTCTGGTTTTGGTAAACTTTCTTCTACAGTATTGAAAATATCTGCTGCAACATCTAGTGCCATCCAAGAGTCTTTTAATCTGTCTATGTTTTTTAGATCTAGGATATTCCATACTTTTCTAAGAACTGGAAGAGCATCTAGATTACGATTTTGATTGGTAATATTACAAATTCTAAAGAAGTATGAATCCCAATCTGAAGAAGTCTTTTCGTCTGATTGAAGTGCTTTGTCAATTACTCTTGCATTGAAATATTTGTCATACATTGAGTGATAGTATGCTTTATAACCAGGTGCAGATTTGAAAACGTAATTGTCAATTCTACGATCTTCTACAATATTTAGTAAATCTTTAAGATTACGTCTGATGTAGTTTGTAGTTGTGAATACATCCATATTGCCATCAGCTTCAACGTAATTATATTTTTTAGAAACCATTTCCATAGTTGCTTGCATATTTGTTCTTATCCAATCTCTGCTTAGTTGTTTAAGAGTATCAAAGTCTGTAAGTAGTATGTGTGAACCTTCATGAAGAGCCAAGCCAACTGCTGGATCGAAGTCTTTATCTTTAAGATTTGCTGAAATTGTGACTGACTTTCCATCAGTGTAGCTATCTCCTTTAGAATTAAATTTAACAGGAATATTTTCTCCTGTTACAATCTGTACGAAGTTTGCAATTGCTCTTTTAGTTGCAGCAAGTTTGATGTAGTCTTTTCCAATATTGATTTTTTCACCTGTAAGAACGTCTACAGAATCAGTTTGATCGAACCAGAAAGAAGAGTTGTTGTAATTTGACATAGTTAGTTTGTTTTTATTTATAGTATAAATATAACCAAAAATAATGACTTCTGAAAATCTGAGGGCATTATTTTAAAAAAGTTATTAACAATTTTCAGATATAACCTGCTTTATATGTTTGCATTTTCCATCTTTTGCACGTCTAAAACCCATACAATCACAAGAATATGAACCAGAACTGTTAAATTCTACAGTATAATCGTTGCCAGTACTACCGGTAATAGTCCATTGATTTGTTGTAGTTTTTACAGAAAAGTCAAATGTATTAACTATAAGCTTATCTCTTACAGCTCTTTCTACATCAAAATCAGGACTTACTTGTATCCACATTGGAACAATATAATGCTTTCCTCCAACAGCCAGCTTAACCGGTCTTTTAATGTTTGAATCAAATTCTATTTTTGGTAAAGTTTCGTTCGTATGCAACATAGTCTATTTGGGGTTTTTTATTTATAGTATAAATATAACCAAAATAATTGACATGGTAAAATCCTGGTTCGTTTTTTTAATGACAATTTGTCAAAACTATTATGACAATGTGACACTATTTTTTTGCATCAAACCAAATATTTTGTCTCCAACCTTTCCAGTTTAGTGCTCCAACCTGTTGAAAGTGACAATTATAACAAAGTAAATATAGGTTTTCAAGTGACCTATTACCAGGATCTTCATCCCTATATTCTAATATTAGAGGTATTTTTTCGTCTGTAAGTCTTTTTTCACAGTATCCACAACTAAAGCAACTCTCTTCAAGATAACCCATTCTAACTAATCTATCTTTTAATCTCCAATCCTTATACTGTGGATATTTTCCTGCTAATATATCATCTAGTGGATATTTCTTGTCATAGTCTACAATATGTTTTATTCCTTTGCCAGTTGGATTTTTCGAACCATCAAATAATGGTATACCATCTCCAGTTGTATACATTTGAGCATACTTCTTAAATGTATTATATGATACTCCAAGAAACCTTGCAGCTCCTTTTGCAGATTGACTATTTTTTATTGCAAGTTCTATCTCTGCTTGAAGTAATGGTCTTCTAGTGCGCCTTTTCATTAAATCCTTTTTTAATTGAATAGTCTGATATTAGCTCTGACATTCTATTCCAGTCATTATTCTTGCCAATTAAATCACCAACATCTGAAGCTAGGCCTGTTTGAGTAATAGTTGCATCTACTCCCTTAGTATACAAATCATACACAGCCTGCATGCCATCTCTTCTGTACATATCTACTATCTGTCCTGTACTAATATATCTTTTATGAAAGCCCATTATCTTGGTCTCTTTGTAATTTTAGGCTTACGAGTTTTAATCTTTACATTAGACTTATTAGTTTTTATATTAAGATTTCTGTTTGGTTTGACATAAATTGTACTGTTATTGTGCTCGTGTATGTTTGTGATAACATTTGGCTTTACAGTATTTGGTCTTGGACGGTATGTTGGTCTAGTTACAGGCCTTTGTACAACAAAATGAGTAAAAAGATTATAGTGTGATGGTGGGCATGTGCTATAATAATAGTGCCAAGGATAATAGTGAGGCTTACCATAATAATAGTAATATCCACTGTTCCATCCCCAATATATTGAGTTATTGTGATAGGTTACATCTAAATGCTCTTCTCTGGCATCATCATATTCTGCATCTGATATATAATAAGTTCCATGGCAACTTGTAAGTAGTAGGAACAGAACTGTTATTATCATACCTATCCACCCATAGAATGAGAGTTTTGCTGATGTTTCGTATCTTTCTTTATTCATTTGTAATATACTTTTTGTTATTTCTAATGTACAGTTTACCTAATGGTATTTCAGTTAATTCTCTACCTAATATATCATATATTCTATTACTGTTAAGTCTATCAATCACTACTTCTGCTATTCCTACTGGATTACCTAAACTAAATAATACCCACGAATAAGTGTTTTGATCGAACACTAATGAATCACATCTAGTACATACTTCCATACTGTTTGCTTCATATATCCATGCATCATAACAAACCTTTATGGTGTCTGACGTCGTGATCTGTCCAAAGAATGCATACATACCTGATCCCGAATAGCAGATTGATGTGTTACATACTGCCCATATAACTTCTATTGAATCTGCATCATGGACTATTCCTGATGTGTCTAGACCTACTGAAAGTCCTTGACTTTGATCTGTCCAATACGATATTGAATCACAGCAAAAATATGGTGTTGATTGTTGTGCTTGTGTTTGTAGTCCAAGCGAAACTAATACTACTAGTAATAATTTTTTCATTTTGTTTCTTCTTTTTTAATTATATAACTGAATTTGGTTTTTCCGAATGTTGTTGTTGTTGTCCACATTATCGTTCTCTCACTATTTTTCTTTTCATTGCACACTTTTCCATCAAACTCTCAGTAAGTTCTTGGCATCCATCTTCTGTACCAAATAATACTCTAAAATTGTGAATGTAATTGTATGCACTTATTACCTGTCCCTCCGTCTTACAGCTAAGAACGACTTCTATTGCTTTCTTATATGCTTTTTTCATATTATAATATAATAAAATTTTTTGACTTGGTAAAATTCTAGGAAATAAATTTTAATTTTTGAGTTGCAGGTCCAACCATTTCAAAACATATACCATCCAACATCTTTGCTGTAGCATCTGAAAGACTTTTGCCTAATACGGCTTTAATATTACTTCCATTTTCATCTTGCAGGTAGCAAATCCATTCGTTACCTAGTTCTAATTTTTTAGTTAGTAGTTTCATTACCATTTCCCTTGTGGGCAGTGAGCCGATTTCATGTTAGTTTTAATTTTTAGTATACATCCACACGCAGTCATTTTTCCATTTTCATATTCAGGAATTGCTAATGTTCCACATGTTGGACCTACAAGCATATTCATCTTCTTTTTTGGACATGAATTACAATATGACATTCTTACTTTTGGATTTTCTAAAGTTTTTTTTCTTTTTTCTTTTACCTCATCTCCTGGGCAGTTGCAATCTTTTTCCATAACTCTCCTATTTGACAAGTTTCGTAACTATTCTAATACTTGGATATTTTTTCTTTAACTTATCTACTGCTCTGATATTTTTAGGACTGTCGTCCATAAAATAGATAGTAGTATATCCTTTTTTTATTTCATTTTCAATGTATTCTGATTTTTTTCTTGGGTCTGCACTTCCTAGTGGTACAACGTATGGTTGTATTCCTAGTGTTTTAAAAAAGTGATTGATTGGAGCACCTAACCTACGTGCAGTAAGAATTGTGACCTTTCTACCACCCTTACTTAATTGTTTTTTTAGTAAGTCTACATTTTTTTTAATGATTCTTGGATTTCTTAATTTTCTATCAAAATCTCTAAAGTCAAACTCTTCACCTTTTTTTGCAGTATAAACTGCGAACTCTGCAGGATCTAATTGTTTTTCCATGCCATCAGACGTCTTTACATATATCCATGAGTCAGTTTTGGCTAGAGTGTCATCAAAGTCGAATATACTTACAACTTTTCCTTCGTTTAATATGTCTTTTAATTTAATCATTTTATATAAATATAGAAATTATATGATATCGGTTACCACGGCAACATTGTTAATCCTATAAAGTTAACTAGGTATTCAAGTATAGCTATACATACAACACCTCCTACTATCTGCCAGGTCCAGAACTTCCAGCCTGTTAAGCTATCTTGCCACTTACGGAATCTATTATTTCTTGCCCATTTGTACAGTCCTAGTTTGTCACCTATTATTTGTGCCCACCAACCCATATCAAATATATTTCCTAGCATTTTGTAGAATTTTAACATTATTCCCACTTCCTATTGTATTTTTCTCTTTGGTCAATCATAACATACTCTACAGTATCATGTTTTCCACAGTGTGGGCATTTAAGTTTTTCAAGGTCTTGGGCTTCGTTTATTTTCCATTCACCACCACATTTTTTACTACTACATTTGTAAATATAAGTGTGTCGTATAAATACCTTGTGTCCCATTATGGTCCTTCGATTGCGGCGATTTGACCTTTAGCTTTTTTCTTTGAAGTATGACAAGCGCGATATTTCTTGCCTTTTTTGCTTGTATACGATAGGGTATAGGTACCTCTATCTCCATCTGATTGTTTACAAGACTGTTTTCTTACATTATATTTTTCTGATAAATCTGTAAGTTTATTACCTGACTTCTTAATGATTAAGTTATCACTCTTCATCATTACTGCCAATGCTCTGCCAAAGTCTTTACCAGCTGGACCTTTGTTAGGAATTTTACTATATTCTTTAGCATTTTTGTTTGCCCATGCTAACCATACCTGTCTTAGCGCAAGAAATATATCAGTTCCAGGATCTCTACCATCTTCTACGGCCTTTACTAATATATTCTTAACTGCTTTTCTGTTTTTATATGCCCATTTTTTAAAGTCTACATAAGCAAATTCGTTTGGTTTGTCTTGAAACATTGGTCTTCCTTCAGTCATCTTGTTATCTCTACTTTTTTTATCAACTAGGTGTGGTCCGGCTGGCTCATCACCAATCTTTCCATTTTTTCCGTATCCACATGTACCTTCATTTGTTTTTTTAGGCATAAGTTTTTTTATTCTAAATGATAGCATTTTTTTACCATTTATAGTTGGTTGACCATGTTCATCAGTACCAATATCCTTAACAACAACAGGTTTATTCTTAAACTTGCCACGTAAAATAGTATCACCTATTTCTAAGTCTATTTCGTATTTTTCTGTTAGGATATCCTTTAATTTCATTAGTTTAACTTTTTAACAACTGTATTTAGGTCAATCTTTATGGCATATCCTGCACCTTGATAATCTCTGCCTAAAGATATAAACTTTATTTCTTTAAATTGTTTATTAGCATATTTTAAAATTGCAGCGCTAATATCATCTCTACTCACATCTTGTAATTTATCTAAGTCATTACTAGACGCTGCTATAAATTGAATTATGTTATTCATTGAACCAGGCTTTGCTATTACTGTAAATTTAGCAGGGATGTTATTAACACTTACATATGCCTTTTCGTTTAATATATTTTTTAGTTTAATCATGATTTTGACAATATGTTAAGACGATTAAGTCCTTTTAGGAATTTTTTTGTTGGTACTAGTGTCTTTCCTATTTCAGTACGTTTTGCACTTGTTTTTCCTTGATAGTCATCATATATATCCACTGATACTTGAGTGACATCAACATCATGGTCTCTTAAGTAGTGTTGAGTCTGATATATAAAATAGACATCTTGTTTATCACGCTTCCTGTCATACCCTTGTACGACGTGATATTGCATGTGCTTAAACATTTTACCACCTTCGTATGTTCTAAGTCGTTTGGTTGCTGCTACAACATCACCTCTTCCAATTCCCATTCCTAAGCCTTGTAATGCGTCGACAACTTTGTTAGAATTTTTATCTTTCACATATTTCATTTCAAAGTTCATGTCTGTGAATTCTTGTAATACTTGTTTTAATTTTATCATATTATTTCTCTAAATTACCATTTTCTACAAGACCAATATCCTGCAGAAGTTTTAGGTTTGTCTTGGTCACATTTATGTCTAGCTCTAAATGATCTTCTAGCATCAGGATTATCTTTTTTAATTCTTACACCTTTTTGGCCAAAGTTTACTTTTACAACGTTTCCTTTAGGATTTTTTACATATACCTTAAACTTTCCTACATCTCCAGCCATTGGTTTATTTAATGCAACTTTACGGCCTTGATAGTCTGCTTCTTGAAAAATTACAGGTTCTGAATGTTTTACTATCTCTAGTCCTAATTGTTTACTTTGATAGATAACACTTTCTTTTTTTGCAGCTCTGTTTAGTTTTTCTCCAGCCTTTTTGGCTGCTTTATATCCTTTAGATCTAGGATCTGACTTTTCTCCACGTTTTTTCTTAGCGCGGATATTTGCCCATAGGCTTTCATCTAATATTTCTGATAGTTTAATCATTGTCGTATCCTCTTTATCAATCATAATATAACCAGTAGTTTTCATGATTATATCTTCTAATTTTTTTAATCTAGCGTTAAACTCACCATCTTTTACGTATGCAGAGTATCCTTTTGGTCCTGGTGAATTTGATGATGCATTCATAATTAACTCATTCTATAATTCATTATTGATTTTTTAACAGCAAGTTTTTGTTTTGCTAATTTTTCAATTTTTGTTTGAATTTTGTTTAAACCTCCACCATATCTATTAGCATCCGCATCAGACCAATCAGCGCCTTTCTGTCCTGCTTCCTGATTCATTTCAGAGTCTAATTGTTCATATTCTTTAGCAGCACCTTTCATTTGGTTTATAAGATCAATTTCTTTATCCATTAATTTATAATATTGATTCATGCTTATTTTTTTAACCTTAGGCGCAGACTTAGCCTTATCTAGCATTGTCTTTCTTGCTCTTACTGCAATTAGAATAGGATCGTTCATGTCCATAGCTTCGGATATAGATTCATCTACACCAATTGTTGCAAGTATAGTGATGTCTTTGTGTTGATATAAGAAGCCTGTAATTGGATATTTGCCATCGTCTTTTACTTTATATCCTACCGCCTTGCTGTTAGTTGAAGGTAAATTTACTGGTAACTTCTTCATAGTAGGTCCTCTAAATACAAATGGAGATTTGAATTTCTTACCAGGCTTGTAATTAGTTTGTGTTATTATCCATGTACCAACATTAGTTTTTATCTTCTGACCTTTTTT
>TARA_R110002050_G_scaffold299188_2_pt1 | contig 14803 bp, 29 predicted proteins | sample TARA_R110002050 | Tara Oceans TARA_R110002050 (sample SAMEA4396988) | marine metagenome | biome: Polar Biome; feature: [DCM] deep chlorophyll maximum layer (ENVO:01000326); material: water (ENVO:00002006), including particulate matter (ENVO:01000060) such as... | depth 25 m
GGAGTTCTGATCCGTGGCAACACAACAAAAAATCAGAATAAAATTGAAGTCGTACGATCATAATTTGATCGACAAGTCAGCTGAAAAGATTATTCAGACTGTGAAATCAACAGGTGCAGTAGTTTCGGGTCCTATCCCACTACCTACCAGAAAAAGTATAATTACTGTTAACAAATCTGTGTTCGTAGACAAAAAGTCTCGCGAGCAGTTTGAATACCGATCTCACAAACGTTTGATCGATATTCTTTCAACAGGTTCTCAAACAGTAGATGCATTGATGAAGTTGGAATTACCTTCCGGCGTCGATGTAGAAATTAAAGTGTAACAAAGGATTCAGAACACAATGAGTGGTTTGATTGGAAAAAAAGTTGGAATGACAAGCGTCTTCGACAATTTAGGTCGCAGTATCCCTGTAACCGTTGTTGAAGTACCAGCCGCTGTTATCACCCAAATCAAAACAGTTGAAACGGATGGCTACAATGCTACCCAAATCGCTACTTTTGATAAAAAAGAAAAAAACATTTCGAAATCTCTTAAAGGTCATTTCAAGAAAGCAGGTGCTTCGGCCAAAGCTGTTGTTCATGAGCTAAGAGATTACGCACCAGAAGGTCTCACGGTTGGCGACGAATTGACAATTGATACCATTTTTACAGTTGGTGATCTTGTTGATGTTGCTGGTACTTCTAAAGGACGTGGATTTACTGGTGTAATTAAACGACATAATTTTAGTGGTGTTGGTGATGCAACTCACGGTCAGCATAACAGACTTAGAGCTCCAGGTTCTATTGGTGGTGCTTCTGATCCTGCTCGTGTATTTAAAGGCATGAAAATGGCTGGACAACATGGTAACTCTCGTGTTAAAGTTAAAAGCTTGAGTATTGCTAAAATTATTTCTGAATCAAACCTTGTTCTTATCACAGGATCTATTCCAGGACCAAACGGTGGTTACGTTGAAATACTAACTAAACCATCATTATACTAAGATCATGAAAGTAGATATTTTAAAAATAGACGGCAGTAAAACTAGCAAAAAGGCTGAGCTTAGCGATACAATTTTCGCGATTGAGCCTAATGAAGGTGCTATTTATGAAGACGTTCGTCGCCACATGGCTAACAAACGTCAAGGTACTCATAAAACTAAAGGCCGTAGCGAAGTAACGGGTAGTAGAAGAAAGTTATACCGTCAGAAAGGTACTGGTAATGCTCGCCGTGGCGATGCAAAATCTCCATTATTGAGAAAAGGTGGTACTGTTTTTGGACCACAGCCAAGAGATTACGGTTTCAAAATGAACAAGAAAGTTGTTCAATTAGCTCGTAAGTCAGCGCTTTCAATTAAAGCCGCTAACAAAGCTATTACAGTAGTAAGTGATTTTAACTTTAAAGAGCCTAAAACTTCCGAATTTCTAGCGCTAATTAACGCTCTAGAGCTTACAGGCAAAAAAGTATTGTTGCTAACTGCAGATACCGATATGGTAATCTACAAGTCAGCTCGCAATATCCAAAAAGTTGAAGTATTAGAAGCTAACAAGCCAAATACATATCAAATTTTGCATGCTGATGTAATCATATTACAACAAAGCGCAATTGCTGTACTTGAAAACAGTATTGAACCTAAAACTGAAGAGGCTGCAGCATGAGTATCCTAATCAGACCAGTAATCACTGAGAAGTTAACACGGATTCAGGAAGAAACTGGCAAAGTGACATTTGAAGTAGCGCAAAAAGCTACAAAACCTGAGATTAAAAGAGCTATTGAAGCTACTTACCCAGGCGTAAAAGTTGCTAAAGTAAACACGCTTATCATGCCATCTAAACCTAAGGGACGTTTTACAAAAGGCGGTTACCAGGATGGTAGAACAAAAACGTGGAAGAAGGCAATTATAACCGTAAAAGAAGGCGAAATAGATTTCTTCACAGAAATTTAAGATCTGAGAAATTATGGCAACTAGGAAATTAAAACCAAATACTCCGGGTACACGACACAGAATAGCACCTGTTTTCGATGATGTAACGGAAAGTAGTCCTTTAAAAAGACTAACAGCTGGTATCGATAAATCTGGTGGACGTAACCACCACGGTAGAAAAACCTCTCGACATAGAGGTGGTGGGCACAAGCGCCGTTACCGTATTATAGATTTTAAGAGAAACAAGTTTGATATACCTGCTAAAGTTCAAACGATTGAATATGATCCTAATAGAACGGCTCGTATTGCTCTTTTAGCTTATGCAGATGGTGAAAAAAGATATATTATTGCTCCTAACGGTTTAAAAGTTGGCGATACAATTATCTCTGGTTCAAAAGTAGCTCCTGATATGGGAAATGCTTTAGAATTGAGACATATGCCTCCAGGTACTTTCATTCATAGTATTGAATTAAAGCCAGGCCAGGGTGCTACTATCTGCCGAAGTGCAGGTACCGTAGCTCAGATTTTGGGTAAGCAAGAAAAGTATGTTAGTGTGAAACTTCCATCGAGTGAAGTGCGCATGATCTTAGGTACCTGTTTGGCTACTGTAGGATCAACAAGTAATCCGGATCACATGAACACGACTATTGGTAAGGCAGGACGTAGCCGTTGGTTAGGTCGTCGCCCTCAGACCCGTGGTGTTGCAATGAACCCGGTTGATCACCCAATGGGTGGTGGTGAAGGAAAATCTTCAGGTGGACATCCTCGTTCTCCTTGGGGTACTTTCGCTAAAGGAAAGAAGACAAGAAATAGAAAGAAATTGTCTTCGAAGTACATTGTCAGAAGAAGAAACGCTAAGAAATAACATAGTAAAGTATGCCACGCTCACTAAAAAAAGGCCCATTTATACATTACAAGCTTCAAAAGAAGGTTGACGAGGCCAATGAAAGCGGAAGTAAGAAAGTGATTAAGACTTGGTCTAGAGGATCTATGATTACTCCAGATTTTATGGGTCTTACACTAGCAGTGCACAACGGAAAGCAATTTATTCCTGTGTTCATCACAGAGAATATGATTGGACACAAGCTTGGCGAATTTTCGTCATCGCGTACTTTCCGTGGTCATCCAATTAAAAAGGGTAAATAAGGTAGTAAGAGATGGATACTATAGTACTTGAAGCACGTGCAGTGCAAAGACATTTAAGAAAAGCTCCTCGTAAAGTAAGATTGGTTGCTGACGCTGTAAGAGGCGAACAAGTAAACAAAGCTCTTAAGAGACTACAATTCACTAAAAAAGGAACTACTTTAGAAGTTTCAAAAGTGATTAAGTCTGCTGCAGCTAATTTACGTGATAAGTTTCAGGATGAGCGTTTCAATGATGAAGATCTTTATATAAAGACTATCTTTGTTGATGAAGGTGTAACTTTGAAGAGAATTCAGCCTGCACCGCAAGGCCGCGCGCACAGAATTAACAAACGTAGTTGCCATATCACAGTTGTTGTGGCCAAGCGTGAAGAAGAAATTGTAAATAAATAAACGAGCAGTACCTTGGGACAAAAGACACATCCAGTAGGTTTTAGATTAGGCATCATTCGAGGTTGGGACTCTAACTGGTATTCAGAAGATAATCAGCCAGCCCTAATACTTGAAGATACAAAGCTCCGTGAGTACTTACACACACGTCTTCGTAATGGTGGCCTATCAAACGTAGTAATTGAAAGAACTCCTAAACGTATTCTTTTAACTCTTAGAACTAGCCGCCCTGGTGTTATCATCGGGAAAGGTGGAGAGCAGATTGAACTGCTTCGTGAAGAGCTTAAAAAGATTACAAACAAAGAAGTTCAGATTAATGTAAGCGAAATTAAAAGACCTGAACTTGATGCAAGTTTAGTTGCTCAGAATATTGCGCAGCAGCTTCAATCCCGTGTTTCTTTTCGTCGTGCGATGAAAACAGCACTTGCTTCAGCAATGCGTATGGGAGCTAAAGGTATTAAAGTACGTTGTGCTGGTCGTCTTGGTGGTGCTGAAATGGCACGTACTGAACAATACAAAGACGGTCAAGTTCCATTGCATACATTACGTGCAGATATTGATTATTCTAATGCTACATCAAACACTATTTATGGTGCAATTGGAGTAAGCGTTTGGATTTATAAAGGTGAGATTATTGGTAATGTTGATTTAAGCCCAGGAGCTCAAGCTCGTAAAGAAGCTGAAGCTAATGCTGGCAATAATCGACGTGGTGGTGACGATAGAGATCGCCGTAGCCGTCGTCGTAACCGTAATCGCAACAGGTCTAATAACCCAAATAGCTAAGAAAAACGATGTTAGAGCCAAAAAGAGTTAAACGACGTCGAGTACACCGCGATAAGCTTAAAGGAAATGCTAATCGTGGGCATCTTATAAACTTCGGAGATTTTGCATTAAAAGCTATTGAACCTAAGTTTATTACAGCTCGTCAAATCGAAGCTTGTCGTATTGCAATTGCAAGATCATTACAACGTGATGGTCAAACATTTATAAGAATATTCCCAGATCGTCCTATGACAAGTAAACCAGCCGAAACTCGTATGGGTAAAGGTAAAGGTTCTTTGGATCATTGGATTTCTGTAGTAAAACCAGGTCGCATCCTTTTTGAAATTGCAGGTGTATCTGAAGAACGTGCTCGTGAGGCCATGCGCCGCGCATCTCACAAGCTTCCAATTAAAACTAAGTTCGTAGTACGTCGTGACTACGACGGTAATTAATCAAGGAGCAGCAGATGAAAGCACTTGAACTAAGAGAATTGTCGAATACCGAACTAAATGCTCGTCTTAAAGACGAAAAAGAAGCATTACAAAATTTAAAGTTTTCAAAAGCGGTTACTGGTCAGTTGGAAAACCCAGCTCGTATCAAACATCACAGACGTGAAATAGCGCGATTGAAAACCATTATCAATGAAAAAATTAGTGCTGAGTAAGCATTAGGAATTGACTATGGCAGAATTAGAAAGAGCACAACGAAGAGAACGTGTTGGACGTGTAGTAAGCGATAAAATGGACAAAAGTATTACTGTTGCCGTTGATCGTCAGATAAAACATCCTATTTATGGAAAATTTATCACTAAAACTACCAAATACATGGCTCATGACGAGCAAAACGAAGCGAAAACTGGGGATATTGTACGCATTATGTCTACACGCCCTTTGTCCAAGCGCAAATCATGGCGCCTGGTATCAATCGTAGAAAAAGCTAAATAAAGTTTAGGATATAGAACGATGGTACAAACGCAAACGATATTACAAGTAGCAGATAACAGCGGCGCAAAAAAAATCATGTGTATTAAAGTATTGGGTGATTCCAAGCGTAGATATGCACGAGTTGGAGATTTAATCTCAGCTTCTGTTAAAACTGCAATGCCCGGCGGTAACGTTAAAAAAGGTGACGTTATTAAAGCCGTTATAGTAAGAACTAAAAAAGAGTACCGCAGAAGAGATGGTAGTTACATCCGATTTGATGAGAATGCTGCGGTAGTTATTAACAAAGATCAAGAGCCTGTTGGCACACGTATTTTTGGCCCTGTAGCTCGCGAACTTCGCGAGAAGAGCTTTATGAAGATCGTGTCACTAGCTCCGGAAGTACTTTAGAGGATTAGAGTAATGCCACGCAAGTTTAATAAACAAAACAAATTGCACGTTAAGAAAGGTGATGAAGTTAAAATTCTCACTGGTAAAGATTTAGGCAAAACAGGCCGAGTACTTATGGTACTTCCTGAAAAAGGTCGAGTTCTTGTTGAAGGAATCAACATGAAAACGCATCATGACAAGCCTACTCAAGACAATCCACAAGGTGGACGTCTCAAAAGAGAAGGAGCTATTCACGTATCTAATGTGATGGTGATAGATCCTACTACGAATGAAGCATCAAGAATTGGTCGCAAGCGAATTGAAGAAGATGGCCGTGGCCGTTGGGTTCGTTATGCTAAGACCAGTGGCGAAATTTTGGACAAATAATTTTAGTGTGATTTAAAATGGCTGAAGCAAGACTATACACACAGTACAAAGAGGAGATTGTTCCTAAATTAAAGGAAGAATTTACTATTGAAAATGTGATGAGCATCCCAAAACTTGAAAAAATTGTTATCAACGTAGGTGTTGGTGAAGCAATTCAAGATAAAAAAGTACTCGACACTATTGTTGCAAACATAGCGCAGATTACTGGGCAAATGCCTGTAACTACAAAAGCAAAGACATCTATCTCTAACTTTAAGTTAAGAGAAGGAATGCCAATTGGTTGTAAAGTTACAATGCGTTCACGCATTATGTATGAATTTTTAGATCGATTCGTAAACTTAGCATTACCAAGAACACGAGATTTTCAAGGTGTTCCTGATAAAAGTTTTGACGGGCGTGGAAATTATACGGTTGGAATTAAGGAACATACAATATTTCCTGAAATCGATACCGATAAAGCTACAAAGATCCATGGTATGGATATTACCTTTGTAACGACAGCAGAAACAGACGAACAGGCATTTGCATTGTTGAAGCACTTCGGAATGCCTTTTAAAAGAAGAAACTAAGAGATACTCCTATGGCTAAGAAAGCTTGGATAGCACGTAACGAGAAAAGAAAAGTAACCGTTGACAAGTTCGCGGAAAAGCGAGCAGCGTTAAAAGAAGCGGGTGATTACGAAGGACTTCAAAAGTTACCTCGTAATGCAAGCCCGACTCGTTTGCGTAATCGTTGTAGTATCACTGGAAGAGGCCGTGGCTATATTGGCCGTTACGGCGTATCACGAATTAAATTTCGTGAACTTGCTCTAGCTGGCAAGATTCCAGGTGTAAGAAAAGCAAGCTGGTAATTTTAATTCAGGGAAATAATGACCGATCCAATAGCTGATTTTTTGACCCGTATTCGTAATGCCCAAACAGCCGGGCATCGCAAAGTTGATATTCCTGCTTCAAAACTGAAGCGCGCACTTGCAAAAATCCTTGTAGATAAAGGATATATTGCAAAGTTTATCAACATCGAAGACGGTAAACAAGGTGTTTTACGCCTATTCCTTAAGTATGATTCTTATGGACTACCTGTAATCCACGATATTAAACGCGTATCTAAGCCAGGCCTTAGAGTGTATGAAGGTTCAGAAACTGTTCCTCGCTCTCATAATGGTTTAGGTATTGTTGTACTTTCTACCTCGAAAGGTGTAATGACAGATAAAGAAGCTCGCAAGCTAAATGTTGGCGGCGAAGTTCTTTGCACCATTTATTAAAAACTGAGTTTAGACTATGTCTCGAATAGGAAAATTACCTGTACCGCTTACCTCTAAAGTCGATTTCAGCATTGGTGCTGACAATCTGATTACTGTTAAAGGTGAGAAAGGTACCTCCACATTACAAGTGCACCCTAATATTTCAATTGAGAAAACTGAAAGCGAAGTATTAGTAAAAAGAATCAATGATGAAAAGCAGAACAGAGCTCTTCATGGTTTATTCCGAGCACTCATTAACAACATGGTTGTTGGTGTTACTGACGGTTACACAAAAAAACTAGAAATAGTTGGTGTTGGTTATCGTGCTGCTATTAATGGCGATGTATTAGAGTTAAACTTAGGTTACTCGCATCCGATATTTTTTGTAGCACCTGAAGGCATTACCATTGAAGTGGATACCAAAACAAGCAAGAACGCTATTATTGTAATAAGCGGGATTGATAAAGAATTAGTTGGCCAAGTTTCTGCGAAGGTACGATCTTTCAGAAAGCCAGAGCCATACAAAGGAAAAGGTATCCGTTATGTTGGTGAACAAATCCGTCGCAAAGCGGGTAAATCAGCTGGTAAATAAGGAAGTTTGAAATGAATAAGAATCAGAATAAAACAGAACGCAGAAGTAAAATTAGACGCCGTATTAGATCTACTATAAAAGGTACATCTGAGTGTCCAAGACTTAGCGTATACAAGAGCAATACTAGTATTTATCTTCAGCTTATAGACGATACAGCAGGTGTAACACTTGCTGCTAACAAAGCGGCTTCTGGTGTAGATAATGCAAAAGGAGCAGGCCAAACACTTGCTAAGTTAGCTCAAGAAAAAGGAATTAATAAAGTTGTATTCGACCGAAGTGGATACAAGTATCATGGAATTATCAAAGCGGCTGCCGAAGGTGCCCGTGATGGTGGTTTACAGTTTTAATCGAACGGTTTAAGCAATGCCTAAAGTAAGAAGAAAACAATCTATTCCAGCCGCAAACCTCAATCTAGAGGAAAAACTAGTACACGTTAACCGTGTAGCTAAAGTAGTAAAAGGTGGTCGTCGTTTCAGTTTCAACGCTATTGTAGTTGTTGGTGATGGAAACGGTGTAGTTGGTCACGGTCTTGGAAAAGCAAACGAAGTTTCTGATGCAATTCAGAAAGGTTTCGACAATGCGAAAAAGAATTTAATTCGCATTCCATTAACCAAAACTAAAAGTATCTACCATCCAGTGGTTGGTAAAGCTGGCGCGGGTAAAGTTTTACTTCGCCCTGCTTCAGAAGGTACTGGTGTAATTGCAGGTGGTGCTGTTAAGAACCTTTTAGATGTTGCGGGTGTGCATAACATCCTTTCTAAGTCTCAGGGTTCATCAAATCCACATAACATGGTAAAAGCTGCGTTTAAAGCTCTTAGTGATCTAACAGATCCTATTGAAGTAGCTCAACGCAGAGGCGTTTCTCTTAACAAAGTTTTTCAAGGTTAATACCTAAACGAGTTTATAATGGAATTACATAATTTAAAAGCACCCACCCCAAATAATAAAGACAGAAAACGTGTTGGGCGTGGTGAAGGTTCTGGAAAAGGTGAGCAATCTGGACGTGGACACAACGGACAAAAATCAAGATCTGGTTATAAAAGCCGTGCTTGGTTCGAAGGTGGGCAGATGCCATTGCAACGTCGTATTCCTAAATTTGGTTTTAAAAACCCAAACCGTGTAGAGCACCGTCCTATTAATGTTACCACTATTGCTGAATTTATTGAAGCAGGTAAACTTAATGAGACAGTGACAATAGCTGACCTTGTTAACGCTGGTCTAGCACACAAAAATGATCAAGTTAAGCTTTTAGGTCGTGGTGACCTTACTGCAAAACTTACTATTGAAGCACATGCCGCGAGTAAATCAGCTTTAGAAAAAGTTGAGAAAGCTGGTGGAACCATTACTTTAATTAATAACTAACACACGGGCCTAGGGACGAATGAGTCTTGTAGAAAACTTCCGCAATATTTTTAAAATAGAAGACCTGAGGAATCGCATTCTTTATACTATAGGTATATTGATGGTGTATCGAGCAGGTAGTTATATCACTCTTCCAGGGGTAGATGCATCAGCGCTAATTGATAGCGGTGGTAATGCATCTAGTCTTCTTGGACTCTTTGATCTATTTGTGGGAGGTGCTTTCTCTAGAGCAGGCGTTTTTGCGCTTGGTATCATGCCCTATATTACGGCATCTATTATTATCCAGTTAGCTGGAGCAATAGTACCTTATTTTCAGAAGCTTCAACGCGATGGAGAAGAAGGTAGACGTAAGATAACAAGGTTAACACGTTACGGTACAGTATTAATTACAGCGTTTCAAGCTATAGCATTTTCAATAAACTTGATTGCTACTGCGCCTCAAGCAATAGTTGTAAATCATTTAGCATTCTCAATTACTGCGATGATTGTATTGACTGCAGGTACAGTATTTGTTATGTGGTTAGGTGAAAGGATTACTGATCGTGGGATTGGAAATGGTATCTCACTAATAATCATGATTGGTATTGTGGCTGCTTTGCCAGCTAACTTCTATAACGAGTTAGTAACAAAGCAAAATGCAATCCTAGTAATTATTGAGTTAGCAGCTTTAGTTGCAGTAATTGCAGCAGTTGTGTTACTAACACAGGGAACTAGAAAAGTTCCTGTGCAGTATGCAAAGCGAGTGGTTGGCCGTAAGGTTTACGGAGGTACTACACAGTATTTACCACTGAAAGTTAATGCTGCAGGTGTAATGCCAATTATTTTTGCACAATCTATTATGTTTATTCCAAGCACAATAGGACAATTTTTCCCAGAGAATGAAACAGTACAGTTTATGACTTCTTGGTCAGCTGATTTCACAGGAGTTATATACTCGATTGTATTCTTTTTAATCTGTGTGTTTTTTACTTTTTTCTATACAGCAATTGCTATCAATCCAAAAGAGATGGCAGATACTATGAAAAGACAAGGTGGATTTATCCCAGGTGTTCGACCAGGAAAATCTACTGTAGAGTTCATTGATAACATTTTGACGAAGATTACCTTACCAGGTTCTATCTTCCTATCATTTGTAGCTATTCTTCCTGCTATAGCAACAGGCTTATTAGGTGTTACACCTGGCTTCGCATTGTTCTACGGTGGAACTAGCCTTTTAATTATTGTTGGAGTGGCATTAGATACTCTTCAGCAAATTGAGAGTCACCTCATGATGCGTCATTACGACGGATTTATGAAGACCGGTAAGATTAAAGGAAGAAGAAGAGCGTAAGAATGATTTACTTGAAGAGCGAAAATGAGATTGAGAAAATGCGTGAAAGTGCGCAATTGGTCTCGAGAACTCTTGGAGAAGTAGGTAAACTTATTGAGCCTGGTGTTGAAACAGGAACATTGGATAGAGTAGCTGAAGATTATATTATTAAAAATAATGCTCAGCCAGCTTTTAAAGGATATGGTTCTAGAAAGAATCCATTTCCTGGAACACTCTGTATTTCAGTTAACGAAGAAGTAGTTCACGGAATACCCAGCAATAGAAAGTTGGTAGAAGGTGATATTGTTTCAATCGACTGTGGAGTAGAAAAAAACGGCTATTTTGGCGATCACGCTTTTACATTTGCAGTAGGCGAATGTGATGAAAAAGCCTTAAATTTGTTGAGAGTGACTTTAGAATCGCTCTATAAAGGAATTGATGAAGCTATTCATGGTAATAAAATTGGTGATATAGCTTCAGCCATTCAAACACATTGCGAAGGCAATGGATATGGAGTGGTAAGAGATTTGGTCGGGCATGGTTTGGGGAAATCTTTACATGAAGATCCCTCAGTTCCAAACTTTGGCAAGAAAGGCCGAGGTGAACGACTTAGAACAGGAATGACACTTGCAGTAGAACCAATGATAACTATGGGGAGCTGGCGAGTAAAAACATTGAATGATGGTTGGACAGTTTGTACGGCTGACGGTAGCTTAGCAGCACATTTCGAACATGATATTGTAGTTCGTGAAGGAAAAGCTGAAATTCTCAGTACTTTTGACTATATTGCCGAGCTATCAAAAAATCAGGAAAATATTATTTACCATGGCTAAACAAGAGCCCATTAAACAGGACGGAGAAATAATCGAAGCTTTACCCAATGCACAGTTCATTGTGAAGTTGGATAATGGGCACGAATTATTAGCACATGTTTCTGGTAAAATGAGAATGTACTATATAAAAATACTACCAGGAGATCGTGTGGCGGTAGAGATGTCGCCCTACGATTTGAGCAAAGGTAGAATCACATACCGATATAAATAACTAAGGTTATGAAAACAAGATCTTCAGTAAAGAAAAGAAGTGTAGACGACAAAATTGTTCGACGAAAAGGCCGTCTCTACGTAATCAACAAGAAGAACCCGCGCAATAAACAGCGTCAAGGTTAATTTTTTAATAGCAGATATATATGGCACGTATTGCTGGCATTGATTTACCAAAACAGAAACGAGGCGTAATCGCACTTACCTATATTTTCGGTATTGGGCGTACAACCTCAGAGCAGTTACTAGTTCGAGTTGGAATTGACCCGAATCAGAAAGTTGAAGACTGGGATGAGGATCTTGTAGTTGAGCTTCGAAAGATTCTTGATGAAGAGATTAAAGTAGAAGGTGCGCTTAGAAGTGAAGTGAACGGCAACATCAGACGTCTGATTGAAACCGGTAGCTATCGCGGAGTGCGTCATAGAAAAGGCCTTCCTGTAAGAGGGCAACGCACAAAAACTAACGCTCGTACCAGAAAAGGCAGAAAACGTACTGTTGCTGGTAAGAAAAAAGCAACGAAGTAATAATAACACAGTTTAATCATGGCTAAGAAACAAACTAAAGCTTCAGCAGCAGCTGCTGCTAAGCGAAAAAAGAAAAAGCAGATTAGCGATCCTAATGGAATGGCTTTCGTTAAAGCTACTTTTAATAATGTGATTGTTACTATTACTGATGGCACTGGTAATGTGTTATCATGGTCTTCTGCTGGTAAAGAAGGTTTTAAAGGTTCTAGAAAAAATACACCTTATGCAGCTCAGCTTAGTGCTGAAACAGCCGCAAAAGTAGCGTATGAAATGGGCCTTAGAAAAGTTGAAGTGTTTGTGAAGGGGCCAGGTTCTGGTCGTGAGTCAGCAGTTCGAGCAATGGCTAGTGCAGGTTTGGAAGTATCTTCTATTAAAGATCGTACACCAATTCCTCATAATGGATGCCGCCCCCCAAAACGTAGAAGAGTTTAATCGTAAGTCTTATTTATAATGGCAAGATATACAGGCCCAAAACAGAAAAAAGCTAGACGTTTCAAAGAAGCAATCTTTGGACCAAGTAAAGCTCTAGAACGCAAACCTTATGGCCCAGGCCAGCATGGACGTTCTCGCTTTAACCGTAAATCTGAGTACGCTGTTCAGCTTGAAGAAAAGCAGAAAGCAAAGTACACTTACGGTTTACTGGAAAAACAATTTCGTAATTTATATGAAGCTGCTAGTGCCAAAGATGGTGTAACGGGTGAATTATTATTGCAATTTCTTGAAGGCAGATTAGATAATACTGTTTATAGAATGGGATTCGCAAAAACCAGACGACAAGCTCGTCAATTGGTTGCACATAAGCACATTGTTGTAAACGGTGGCCTTGTAAATATCCCTTCTTATAGCGTTAAGCCTGGAGATGTAATTTCATTACGTCCTAAGTCTAGAGGATTGGAAGTTGTTGAAGACTCTTTACAGGGTGCTTCTAGAAATAAGTACAAATGGGTTGAAACCGATTTGAAGTCTAAATCAGGTAAAATGTTATACGTTCCTACTATGGAAGAAATACCTGAGAACATAAATGTTCAACTTATTGTTGAGCTTTATTCTAAGTAATTTTAAAATTTATTTATCATGAGTAATTACAGTATTCAAATGCCTGATAGTCTCGATGTAGTCAAGGACGACAATAACTTTGGCACATTCGTACTGCAACCACTCGAAAGAGGATTTGGAGTAACTATAGGAAATTCTTTTAGAAGAGTTTTGCTATCCTCTTTACCAGGTATTGCAATTACTGCTGTTAAGATAAATGGTGTTGATCACGAATATTCTAGCATCAAAGGTGTTAAAGAAGATGTTTATGAGATCATTCTTAATTTCAAGCAAGTTCGCTTCAAACAAGTAGAACAAAGCAGCGGAGTTATCCACCTTACTAAGAAAAGTGGAGCAACGTTAACTGCACAAGACATCCATGATGCTACCGCAGATTATGAAGTACTTAACCCAGAATTAGTTATTGCTAACTTAGCAGATGATGCTGAGTTAGAAATTGAGCTAAGAGTTGGTAGAGGCCGAGGATATGTTCCAGCTGAAGATATTTCTTTTGAAGAAGAAGATGTAAATCTTATTCCGATAGATGCTATCTTTACTCCAATCAAATCGGTTAAGTACAATGTAGAAAATGTTCGTGTTGGTCAACGTACTGATTACGAAAAATTAGTTATGGATGTTGAGACTGATGGCTCTGTAAATGCAAAAGAAGCATTAACAATAGCTGGAAAAATCCTCAAAGAACATATCGAAAAATTCATCACTGAAAAAATTGATGAGCCTTTCACTCAAGAAGAAGAAGAAGTGGATGCTGAAAAGCAACGCGTAGCAAATCTTTTACGTACAAGTATTGAAGATTTGAACTTGAGTGTACGTGCTTATAACTGTCTGAAATCAGCTAATATTAATAGTATTGGTGAATTGGTTTCACGTGATGAGCAGGATCTCCTGAAATTCCGTAACTTCGGTAAGAAATCTCTTACAGAGCTTCTTGAAGTAATTGAAGAGAAGAATCTTCAGTTCGGAATGGATGTATCAAAATATTTGGACTAAGTATTAAAGGAATAAAGAAATGCGCCATAGAGTAAAAGGTAAAAAACTAAGTCGTACAGCTGCTCACAGAAAAGCTACCATGCGTGCGCTTGCTATGGCTCTTATTAGAGAGCATAGAATTCTAACCACGGTAACTAAAGCAAAAGTGCTTAGAGGCTTTGTCGAGCCTTTAATTACCCGGTCTAAAGTTGATACACATTTGAATAGAAAGGAAGTTTTTTCTTCTGTTCAAAATAAAGAAACTGTAAAACTTCTTTTTGGTGAAATTGCTCCTAAAGTGGGTGATAGACCTGGTGGTTATACTAGAGTTATAAAAGCTGGATTTAGACAAGGTGATAGCGCAGAAATGGCTATTATAGAGCTTGTAGACTTCAACGATTCAGAAGCGGAAGTTAAAGCTCCTGTTAAGAAAAAGACTCGTAGAGCTGGTAAGGCTAATAAAGCTACAGCTCCAGTTGTAGAAGAAGAAAATGAAGCGTCTACTGAAGAAGTAGTAGGTGAGGTAGAAGAGTCTACTAAAGAAGTTGAATCAAAAACTGATTCAGAAGAAAAGAAATAATAATTTCTTTTACGAATAGGTGCTTTCCCGTATGGTATGGCACTTATTTTTTGCCCTGTAATTAATTTCAAAGATATTAATTACAGTTTTGCCAAAAAAAAGTAGAAATATTTAAAAATAAAGTTGGCATCTAATCAAAATTACCTTATCTTTGGTTTCTGTTTCAGAAATGATTGAAACACGAAAAAATGTTCTTTGAAGAGATGTAGAAGCATAAAACAGATTGTTTGAACG
>TARA_R110002050_G_scaffold55731_8_pt1 | contig 14800 bp, 10 predicted proteins | sample TARA_R110002050 | Tara Oceans TARA_R110002050 (sample SAMEA4396988) | marine metagenome | biome: Polar Biome; feature: [DCM] deep chlorophyll maximum layer (ENVO:01000326); material: water (ENVO:00002006), including particulate matter (ENVO:01000060) such as... | depth 25 m
TAAACTTTATAGGTTTATAAGTATGTGTTTACTTATGCGTGCTTACTCTTACTAAAGTCCCTTAATCATTTAATTTTACAGAATCATTCCCAATATTGAACCCCCAATTGATCCCTATAATTGAAACTAAATTATCGGTTACCTCAAAATCTTTTCCAAAACCACCCGTAATTGAAAGATCTTTATTAATTGCATAATTAATTGAACCTACCGAACGTGAACTATTCACAGTGCCATTTCTTGAAATATACTCATACCCAAAAGATATGTTACCAAACTCTAAATCTATTTTCCCACCAAAATCTCTGTAAGTATTAGTTTCAATTAAACCTACATCATTTTTGTTAAATTCATCCTCAATATACCTTCCAATAATTAACAAATTCAAATAATTGTTGTGTTCACTTGTAGCGTTTTTATTAAGAATAAAACTTCCTTGAGCTGTTAACCAGCTACCAAATCTATTAAGCAAACTAGCGTTAAAATTATTTTCACTAAACATGGATGAATGCGCAATAGATGCATCCAATCTAAAAACAGGTTTCTCTGTTTTTTTAAACTTATCTATAACAGGCTGTATTTTTAATTTTTCATCTTTATAATAACTGCTAATTGAATCCTGATATTTTTGTATGATTACTGGGTCATCACTTTCTGATAAGCCTGCAATTAAATCAAATGGAGGGTCAATATCAAGCAATGCTTCACTTAAATCTTCTGCATTTTCAAATTTACTTTTATCATACCAACGAAATAAAGTGGTTCTCATTCCTAGCGAATATGCTTTTCTTTTACCATCAAAGCTTTCAAATTCTTTATCTACATACGCTAAAGAAATAGTAGTTGTGTTGATACCACTAAAAGGATTTTGTTTTATTTTACCAGTAATAGGGTCCTTTTCCATTCCAATATACTTATAATAACTTCTGCTTTTACTTTTTTTATGAAACAGAAAATAGGGAGAAAATTCAAAAGATAAATTCTCTCCAAAATTATTGGACACATGCAACGCCAATGCTTTTACATTGGTAGGTGTATATACAGAGGTTGGTGTTTCTCCTATCAATACAAAAGCAGGAGAACTAGGATTAGACATGGTAAAATCTCCAAGATTTTGTTTTTTTTGTTCTTCATCTATTGATTGCGTAAATATGAACAAAGAATTCAATAAAAAGACGGTTATAATAATGTTAAGTTTCATAGCGCTGGTTATTTTTTTAAGATTACATAAAAACAAATAATAAACATTTCGTTCTCTACTTTAAGTTTTCTAGCTGTAAAAAGTTTGGTGTTTGTACCATCTGTAATACTAAGTTTAGCTACTGCATTTTCCATAATAACATCTATATGCTCATCTATAAAACAATTAATAACAACGATTAGCTTATTATCTTCAAGATCATCACTATTTCCTAAAGGCACTTTTAAATCATATAAATTGCTTTTTTTAATTATTTTGTCTTTTAATTTAATATGTATTCCTGGCAGGGCTTCCGTGCTTAAGGATAAACTTAAATCAACTTGTAAGTTATCTCCCATTATAAATGTTTCCATAGTTTGGTAGTTTTTAGATTTATTTTTGATAAAAGTATACCAATCTCAAATAGCAAAACATACCTATAAATAGGTAATTTACAGTTAATTTTAAAAAAAAATATTAGCATGCAGTATAGTAGTACTCTGAAGTAAAATATAGTACAATAAAAAAAAGCGATATAGGTTGATGTAGGTGTTTTAATGAGTACAATTCTCAAATAAAACACAGTAAGGAAGCTTTTTATGTTTTTGGCAAGCAAACCAATAGTAACAACTAATTTTGACGAAAGACCAACTCACTAAAAAAAGATTAATTTATAAGTTTGTTAAGTTTACGTTGTATTTTACATCGTATCAAATCTCAATAAAAACTCAGAAGGTCACATTGAGCTTGTCGAAATGCAAACTCTTTAAAAGTAAATCAATTTATAAGTTTGATGAAAGTCTTGCTATAATTTATATAGTCACAGAGCAAGGTTCTAAGTTGAACTCGATCCAACAATGAAGTAATCTCTTAATTCTTAAAAGGTACTTGTCTATTAATTTATTTTACTAAGCGTATAGAAAACAAAAGATATATTTCCTTTTTAACTCAGCTAATTCCAAACTTTACTTTTTAAAACTTTGCTCTAATCCCATTTCTCTAATTTTATCTAACCATTCATAAATCATAGTTTGGCTATATTTAGGTTTTCCGTCTTCGTTCTTTTCTTTTTCCATGGCTATAGCTAATAAGGCATATTCATTTTCTAAAGAAGTACCAAAAACACCTTGATCGTCTGTATTTATTGAAACAAACAATTGTGGACATTCTTTTATTTTATCAAAATCAGTTTCTAAATGTAAATTGAAAAAATTCTTTATAGGATGTTTGTGGTATTTATCTATAGTCCCTATTAAATAATTAGATGTTGGATTACATTCAATACCTATATTCATTTGTACAATATAGTTTTGATATTCTTTTTGAATACTAGTTACCAATTTTATATAAGCATCTGTAATTTCAAATTGCTTTATTTCTTTACCCTTTTGTTTTATTGCAGGATTAAAATGATATTGTTGATACAGAAATTTAGTTTTGCTATCATTTCTTATGTTTCCTTTTTTAGGATAGAAATGGTTAATTCTACATCTTTCCCAGTAAGTAATATTCGGAATATCTTCTATTTTTTCATGTATATCCTCTAAATATAAATACGGATCATCCCCTCTTAACTTCCATGCATCAAAATATATTTCATGTTTAAAATGTATGTTATTAAATTTAGAATCTTTATCAAAATAACATTGATAAACTTCTCTAAATAAGGAATCAAATAACTTTTCTAATTTATAGATTTCACTTGTATGGTCATTTATGTTGTATTTTCTAACCTTAGCCAACAACCACGCTATATTATCTAACAACATCTCTTTCGGAATCAATAATTTTCTTCCTTTAAAATCAAAATATGCTTTAACATCTATTCCTAGTGCCAATGCATGTCCTATTCTATCTCCTTGGCAAAATTTTAGAAACTTTATGCTTTCATCAATACACCTAATCCCATCTATAATGTCATAAAAATCTTCTCCTGCATGATAAGTAGCATATAGTTTATTTTCTACAATCTCTTTCTTTAAATGATTGTATTTTCCATTTAATTTATGGTCTTTTAAATATCTAAAGGCTTGTGCAAAAACTTCTGGTCTTGCATTAAATTCATTTGAAGCCGCATCTATACCTCTTATAAGTTTCGCTTTCTTAGAATAAGATTCTCTTAGTTGTACAATTGCTCTGGCTTGTTTTTTCACATCTTTTCTTAATTGATGATGCCTTGGTAATACTTCTTGAGCCAATTTGTAATTCGTATTCTTTTCTTTAAACTTAATAAAATGAACGGTATAAAAATGTTTTTCTTTGTTTGCTTTATAAGTACCTAAAACCTTTTTAATAGGAATATTGTAGTACGTCTCTTTTAATACTTTAGGATCACTATTAATTTGATATTTTTTTAAACTTTTATTGATCTCTAAAGCTGTGTTTTTAGGTGCAATTCTGGTTTCAAAAGAGGTTATATTTTGAAACTTTGTACTATCATTAATAGCCATTTGTAATAAGGCTGTTTCATAAATACTATTATCTGGAATAAAGTATTCTTTTCTATCCTGATACGTAGAAAAATTAGCAAAACCAACCTTTTTATTGACTTGAATTAATTCTGACCTAAATTGATTTTTAATGGAAATATATGCATGTAATAATTTTTCTATTTTAGAGCTTTCTTTTTTTTCTGCATAAATATATTTTAACGCTTTATAGAGCAATTGCCTTTCTCCATACATCATAAAAGAACCTTTAAAGTTATTAATATGCATGTCTTTAGTAATAGCGTAATCTGCCACATCTTTCTTTCCTTTATGATAAAACTCATACCCATAAAGTTTTTTCTTCTCGTTTATTTCAATTTGATTATTAGATAAATTCATTAATACCTCAAAGGAATCGTTCTTGTTAGAATTTAGATTTAATAAATGCTTAAAATCAACTACGTTAATTTTATTCTTTACATCTAATAAAAATTGAAATAATACCAGTCTAATTTTCGAGGCTTTATAAACAAGTATGTCTATCTCTTTATTTTGATTATGAAAGGAATGAGAAGTAGCACCATTTAATTTGAGTCCTTTTTTTAATTTCTTAAACTTTTTAGTATGATGGTTGCTATTAATTGTATTCATTAAAGAAATCCAATTCAAATCGAAAACTGGGGCAGAACCTTTTAAATGAAAATGATTTTCTGCAATCCCTTTATCTAATAATTTTTTAAGTCTGTTATTGTTAGAAAAAGCAACTGTTCTCCAAGAAAAGAAATTTCTTTCTCTTTTAGAACGGTTATCCATGTATGCAAAATAAGAACATGTAAATAAATCTTCTCCTAAAGAAAAAGATAAATCTCGCCAACGTAATAAATGCTCATAACAAACAAAAGGTTCTTTATCTCTTTCTATTAAAACTTGTTTATTAAAATGAGTTAATAAATTAAAAATTGACTTCTTACTACTTTTTCCTTGATACACATCTAACAACCAATCTGAATCTAACTTTTTATATAAGTTTTCAATTTCATCAAAACTATAATTCTTAAAAAGAGGTAACCCTTGCTCTAAAAATCCCTTTTCCGAAAAAGTATCATCTTCTAGGCCATTATTATACATACTCTGAATAATAATATCAGGACAGGTATTATTAAAAATGGATTCTATGGATTTTCTTAGGTTATCCATTATTGATTAAATTCTCAATTAACTCTAATATTTTTGTTGTTGTTTCTGATAGATTTAATGAAGGATCGTTCATTTTTGATCTCATATTTCTTATTGGAATAAGGAAATTTTTAGGGCTATTCCTTTTTTCCAACTTTCTAATTAAATTGGTTACAATTCTTTTTTTGTCTGAACCATATCTAATTCTTGATGAATAAGTTCTGAGTATTGAAAATATTTCTTTAATATCATGTTTTTCTTCTTTCCTTATTTCTTTTGGAGTTTCAAATAGTTTTCTTAAAACTAAGTTTATGGGTTCTGTGTTTAAATTACCTTTCCAATATTTAAGTATAGGATGTTCTAATAATTTTCCAAAATCATAATTATAATCTTTGTTTAATTCATTTATTAATTCTGGTATACCTTCAATAATATATTCATATAAATAAGCATCAATATGTATTAAAGAATCTTTAGTTTTCGCCCTATTATACATTGAGTTAATGAATTTATTAAATAAAGCAATATTAAATATTTGAAAATAATCATCATTCTTGTTTAATAAATCATTCCAATCAATTACTTTTTTATAAAGTTGAGTTTCTTCAATTTTATTAACTATAAAATTTGGAATATATGTTTCAATTGTATTCTCTGGAGTCAATATGTTATGTAAGAATGATATTGCATTAAATGTAACAGATTCAAAAGGACTACCTGGTCTATTAACCGTTCTTTTTTTTATTTCATCATCAGATGTTACATAATCAGTATCATCTCCTAAACGATCAAAAAAGAATGACAACCATAAATATAATTCCTCCTTGTTGGTATCTATTTGAGAGTTTAAAATTAACTCATAAATTTCTTTTGGCGATTTATTTATTTTAAAATAATCTCTTGGTTTCTCATTTCTTTCTGAGGGTAAATATTTTATGTATTCATTTGTCAACTGACCATTAATTAGATAATTAAACTCAGAGTAATCCTTTTTTAATAGAGGTGTACTCTTTAATGATTCAGATAATCTTATTGAATAGTAATTGAATAAGTAAGTTAAAAAGTAAGGTGTCTCATTTTTAGAAAACCCCTTTGTTTTATCTAAGGACCTTATGATAGATAATACATCACCGTAAGACACATTACTCTGATTTGTGGCTAATGTTAAAGAATATAACTCAGGTAAGTCCTCTTCTAATTCATATTCATAATTAACACCTAGTCTATTAATTATTTTTTTATTTAAAATTTTATTAGAAGTATTATTTAAATCATGAAAAAATTGAATATTTTCTCGTGATAAATTATTATTAATTTCATCCATTAAGTACTTTTTAAAAGAATCTAATGTGCCTTCCCTGTAAATAAATGTAATCGTATTTACGTATTCTCTTATATTAGAAGGGATAATAATATTTTCTTCAGAATCATCCTTGGTTATAGTGAAATTAGCTTTATCCTTAACTACTTTAATAAAAGTGTCTACAATATTTTTATCATCGGAATAAATTGTTTTATTTTCTGTTTTCATGCCTTAATAGGTTATTATAACTTTAGTAGATTGGGTAGTTGATAAATCAGGTGTTTTTAACCTTCTTTCAATTGGAAATAATTTCGTTAAGTATTTATTTGACTTATTTGAAATAAATTCTGATAATTCTAAATCTTTATTAATCTGTTTGAACTCAAAAAGTGTCTTATATTCCTTTATGATTTCGTTGTTAATAGAATCTTGTAATTGTTCCATTTTACATGCAATTAGAATAATTACATTACTTTGAATTAAGAATTGTCGAATATCTTCTAACATTTCATAAGCTCCAGATATATTTAAATCAAAATCATCTATAGGAATCAATAAAAAACCCTTTTTATATTTAGAATTATCAATTCCGTACATGCAAAGTAGATATTCGTCTACTAATTTTTTGAAATTATCTTTTAAGTTTGTCCCGAAAGCTAAATCACTTAAAGCTTCAATTGCTTCTTTTTCATAAACATCAGATTTTCCGTTATGAACTACTTTAAGGTTATTAAAAACCTTTTGAAACTGTTTTATTAAATCTCTTTTGTTGTCATTTTTAATCGTATTTTCTTTATTTAATTTCTTCTGAAACTTAGAAAACATTTTAGATATTATAATTTCAAAAAGTTTATCTTCATTTCTAAATAAAGAAGGATCTATAATATCTAAAGATTTTATTTTAGCTTTTTCTAAATTTGGAGTATTATTCCAAAAGGTATCTTTAGAGTTCTTGTTTTTTAGTGCATCTGCAAAAGAAATCATAGAAGAACTTTTACCAGTACCACGTTCTCCTGTAAAAGCTATTACGTTATTGTAATCATCATTACTAATACTTTTACTATTAGAAACTGTATTTGCTTGTAAAATTATTTCTTCTACATTTTTTGTAGCTTGAGTATATACCTCTTTAAAAATAGAATTTTCAAATTCCTCTGTTTTCTCAATCTTAATTTTGTACTCTTCTCCAATATTTATTTCTAATGCCATTATTTTTCTTTTTTATTTCAATTTTAATATTTTTAGAAGTGTTTAATACACCTTTGTTTTAATAAATTTTATTTAATCAAATTAAACATTTTACAATTCACCCTTAAAAGCCTGGTCTAACAAACTACTTTTTAAGGCTTTTAAATGAGTTAGTTTTTGGGTTTGGGTTTCGATTGAACTTCTAATTACTTTATCATACTGTTCAAATTTTAAAACACATTCATCTTGGATTTTTAAACTTGGGACAGGAATAATTAGTTCTCCCAACTTTTTACCATTAAAATTAGGTTGAGCTGCTCCAACTATATTTCCGAAAATTTGACTCCAATATTCATCTGATTGAAAATACCATTTCAAATATTTGGGCGATAATTTATCTTGTTTAACGACAACTCTTATTAAATACGAAGCAAAAATCGAAGGTTCTTCATCATTAAAAAGGTATGATTTCCCTGCTGTTGCACCTGTTCTAGCAAATAATATATCTCCTTGATTTAATATATATTTAGAAGCTTCCTCTTTTAAAATATCTGAAAAAGGTGCTTTGTTAAAATCTACTTTTCCATCTTGAATATCTGTTATTCTTAAATAATAATATTGTCCTTTTTCTTTTGTTTTCCCTGTATAACCATATTGTATTTTATCAGAAATCTTTTTTAATAAATGGCTTTCACATTCCAACTTACCAAACTCCTCATCCAAAACACTCCCCATTAAAGCTTGGGTATGCGCAATATTTTCTTCTAACAAACCAATAGCTTGGTCTATTTTGGCAAACAAACCATCTAATTTGGCTACAATACGTTGTTGTTCAGTAAGACTTTTAGGAAATGCCATTTTTACTTCCCTTATTTCTTTTAGATGTAGATTGGGAACTCCAACACCCTTCAATCTACTATTAAACTGTTTTTTTGCATTTGGTGAGTTTATGAAATAAAGTAAATACTCGGGAATAACGTCTCCTTTACTTCTTAACCATGCAAGACTAACATAAATGTTAAAAGGCACATCTCGATCAACCATTGCTGCAACTCCTGTAGTCCCATTTTTAGCTAACAAAATGTCTCCAACTTTTGGTGAAATACGTTTTTGAAATTCTAAGTATTGCTTTTCGTCAACATACCTAACATTTTCCCAATCTATTTTTTGTGATGTAACATTTTTGGAAGACAGAAATATATAACCTTGATCAAAATAAGTTGGAGTTTGATGTGTTCCATCTGTTATTCTCTCACAAACATCTTGCAATTTTTTCTCTTCCCACTTACCCATCAATCAAGTTTTCAATTTGGTTCATTAAAGTATTTATTTCAACATCATTTTGCTTTATAGCAGTTAATAACTCTTTTGGGCTTTGGTGTATTACTTCAACCACTTTGTGTGGGTTTTTAGCACTAAGGTCGTAGTCTTTTATGTCTTTTACGTTAACTGTCCAGTCATTACATTGAGAGTCGTTTTCAGAAGAGACAGATTGCTTCGTTCCTCGCAATGACGGTTTTAATTTAGCATTGGTGTGATTGCGCTCTTTTGGGTTGTGAAATAAGTGTACAAACTCTGCCATATGCTCGTAGGCAATAGGTTTGTTTTTGGTAAGCTTGTATGGTGGTGTTACATCGTAATACCAAATATTGTTGGTGGCACCTTTTCTATCAAAATAAATAATGTTGGTTTTTACACCACTATAGGGTAAGAACACACCTGAAGGTAAACTTACAATGGTATGTACATTATAGTTTTCTAACAAGGTTTGTTTTACTTTGGTAAAGGCATTATTGGTTTGGAACAAAACCCCCTCTGGCACCACAATAGCGGCTCTACCTTCTAGTTTTAGCATTTTCATAAAATGCTGCATAAATAGAATCTCGGTGGCGTTACTTTCTACAGGAAAGTTTTGCTGTATCTGCTTTTTCTCTTTGCCTCCAAATGGTGGATTGGCTAAAATAACATTGTGTCTGTCTTTCTCTTGAAAATCGCGTATGTTTTGTGTTAGTGTGTTGCCTTTATATACGTTTGGGCTTTCTATACCATGCAGTATCATATTCATCATACCCATTACGTAACCCAAACTGGTTTTTTCCATCCCAAAAAAGGTATCGTTTTGTATAGTTTCCCAATTCTTGGCGGAGAGCTTTTCTTTTTTATCTCCTTTAGTTAAAAAATCGAACGCTTCTACTAAAAAACCACCAGAACCAACAGCACCATCATAAATGGTATCGCCTACTTTTATGTCTGTAGTTTCTACCATGGCAGTAATAATGGCTCTTGGTGTGTAAAACTCACCCGAGTTTCCACCATCGCTTCCCATACTTTTAAGTAGGTTTTCGTAAACTTGCGAGAGCTCAAACAACTCATCACTACTTTGAAAATCTAGCGCATCAATAATATCTAAGACTTCACGTAGTGTGTGTCCACTTGCAATACGGTTATCTAAATACTCAAAAATAGCTCCTATCTTATAGGTTAGTGTTTTTGGGTCGTTAGTAGTTGCTTTAAATGCTTTCAAATACGGAAACAAGGTATTGTTGACGAAGTCTATTAAATCATCTCCTGTTAAGGCACGTTTAACATCTAATTTACCAGCTTCATCTTTTGGGCACGCCCATTGATGCCAGCGTAAATCTTTACGCAAAACATAATTATAGTCTGTACCTTCTAAAAAGGCTTCGTCTGATTTATTGTCTTCGTAATCGTTTAAAAATTTAAGAAACAGAATCCAAGAGATTTGCTCTGTGTAGTGCATGGCTCCTGAAATACCATCGTCTCGACGAAGGATATCTGTAATTCTGTCTATGTTGTTTTGTATGCTCATTTATATGTTTTAATTCTTTTGTTTTGACATCGATCAAACTAATCCATTTAAATCTGAAATTCCTGCTTCAAAAATTAGCCTCGAAAATTCTTCCCCATTAATCAGTTGAACTCTATTTTCTATAGCTAATTTTTCGCTTGTTTCATCAAATTTATCTGCTGTTGAAATCACCCATGAAATTTTATTATAGCCATCATCAAGATCGTTTAAAATCTCATCACCTTTCTTCTTATTTCTATATTGAACTACTTGGTGTGTAGCCCAGTTTCCAGTAACTCCATTGTGGAATTTAACTTGAACGTAGTAAATCGTTTTTAAAGGCTCGAAAATAGCAACAACATCTACATCACCTTCTTTTTCTCTTTCGTTTTTGGCTGGTATTTGAGTTTTAGTTGCTCCGATTCTATTAAAGTACCATTGTACTAACCTTTCTAATTTATCAGGATCTAAATCTTTTTTTATATTATCAAGAATTATTGGTACACTCTTTTCTAATAATGAAGCATAAAGATTTATAGGCTGGTTAAAGCGTTTTGCTGTTATTGCTCTTTGAATACTTTCATCAAAACCTTCAAGCCAATTGGTTGTGGTTCTAATTTTCATCCTAGCGGTTAATGCTGCATCTGCATATTCATTTCGTTCTATCCACATTTCTACTGGCTCCACTTGCCAATAAAAGCCAATATCTAGTTCTTCTCCGTTAATTTTAGCAAGATTATTTATCTCAACAGGCTGTTTATGCCAATCTTCCAAGTTATCAATTTTTAAATTTCCAATTGGTTCTGGTTTGCCTATTAATTTGAAAACAGAAAATTTCCCTTGAGTTGGTATTAACACCATATCTCCTTCTCTAAACCCCTCTATAAATCTCCATATATTAAAACGAGTTCTGTAATTTTGTGGTCTTCCCCAATAAGACGCTACATATTCATCCACAACACCTAAACGTTCTAAATAATGTTCTGGTTTTAAAACATCATCAATAAATTGTTGTGATGAAAAGTCTGAAAAACCTATTGTTAATAAATTATGATTAAATAATAATGGATGTGCTAAATTAGCATGATGAGAAATTCTATGTAACCAATAATTCATTCTTGTTTTTATTTTTAACCTGCTCTGTAAATATTTTCTTGCAATTTATAATATGCACCTAGTAATGTTTTCATATCTCCAAAAGCAGTTTTAGCATCTTTAGAAGTGCCTAATTTTAGTTTTACTAAATCGCCTAATTTATCACGTTGTAATTCTTCAATACCATAATCTTCATAATGTTTTAAAATAAACTCCAAAAACTCACGTGCTTCAAGGTTTTTATACACTTCAAAAAACTCGGGTTCGTCTTTTACAAACTTGACACGTTGTTTACGCGTCATCAAATTAGAGTTGAAAGAAATATGAGAGAGTACATCAAAAATATCGCATTGTGGTGTAGCAATCATATTACGCAAATCGTTGAGTTGTTCGTTATCAAAACCTAAGTCTCCTAACTGTATTAACAAATCTGCTCTAGTATCTGGATTCGACCATATTTTACGTAAATGTGATTCATCTTTATAAATAGCAGGTAACTCACCAATCAGTTTTTCTAAAAACTCGCGTGCCGTTAATGGTTTTCCGTTTTCGTCTATATAACGCGTGTCTATATCTGTTACCTTTAATTGACGACCATTACTTAAAGAAATAATTAATTTTTCTTTTCGCTCGTAAGGTTCCTCGGGTTCATTTACTTTTGAGTTTCGTGGCGGTTTTGGTGTTGTATCTCCTCCTGCTCCATCTATAGGTTCTTCGGGTTCACCATCCCATTCGGCATCGTAAAACAAGTTGGTTGCACCTACAAAATCTATAATGGTAAAAAAATCTTTACCATCAAACACACGAGTACCACGACCAATAATTTGTTTAAACTCTACCATAGAACCAATGGGTGAGGTAAGTACAATATTACGCACATTTCTAGCATCTACACCTGTAGTTAACATTTTGGAAGACGTTAAGATAACAGGAATATCTTTGTCGTTATCCTGAAAAGCTTCTAGAAGTTCTCTACCATGTTTCCCTTCATCACTAGTAACACGCACACAGTAATTAATATCTGTTACGGTTTTATGCTTATTAATATAATCTCTTAAATCTAACGCATGATCTTGATTGGCACAAAACACAATGGTTTTATCCATTTTACCAATTTGTTGTAAAATGGTTTGTGCTACTAACTCAATACGTTGTTTTACGGTAATACTTTTATTAAAATCGTTAAGCTCGTAACGGTCTTTTTTTACTTCACCTTGAATAATTTTACTATCGTTTGTGTGAATATATTCGTCAATATTTGTAGTAACACGTTTTACTTTATAAGGTGTTAGAAAACCATCCTGAATTCCTTCTTTTAAAGAATATTCATAAATAGGTTTACCAAAATATTTATAAGTATCTACGTTATCGTCTCGTTTTGGTGTTGCTGTTAATCCTAAATGAATAGCAGGCTTAAAGTGATCTAGAATAGCTCGCCATGAACCTTCTTCGTTGGCACTTCCTCGGTGACATTCATCAATCACGATTAAGTCGAAAAAATCACTTGGATACTCTTTATAGAAACCACCAATATTTTCGCGTTCTGCAATCGCTTGATAAATAGCAAAAAAGATATAGGCATTTGTGGGTACGACTCCATTACGTTTTCTTACTTCTTCACCATCAATTTTAATAACATCTTTTTCATAAGGATTAAATGTATTTATCGCTTGATCTGCTAATACGTTTCTATCTGCTAAAAATAAAACTCTTGGACGTCTGTCATTACCATCTAGATTCCATTTAGCTTGTAAAAGCTTATGTACAATTTGAAATGATATAAATGTTTTACCTGTTCCTGTTGCTAAAGTTAATAGTATTCTATTTTTTCCATCGGCAATACTTTCCATGGTTTTGTTTACCGCTATTTCTTGGTAATAACGTGGTCCAAAATTTCCTGTTAGCAAAAACGGAATGTTATGTAGTTGTTCTTTTAATTTGTTTTTAGCTCCAAAAAGACGATTGTATAATTCTTTTGGCGTTGGAAAATTATCTACATAATCTCCTTTTCCTTTACTTCGATCAAATTCGTAAATCTGTTTGCCATTGGTAGCATATACAAAGTTGATTTTTAATTTTTCTGCGTATTCTAAAGCCTGTTGTAATCCTTTTGTTGGATGATCTCCTAATTTCTTAGCTTCTACAATAGCTAAATTTGTATTGTTGTATTTTAAAAGGTAGTCTAAGAATAGTCTTTTTCCTCTTTTGTTTCCAAGTAATTTTCTACCATCTGTAAAGTAATATTCTCTAACAATATGTATGGCTTCCCATTGGCTCACAACCAATTTTGGATCTATGAAATTTGCTCTTGTATCAGATTCTGATAGGTGATTTGTCATTCAATTTTCTTTAGCATTTTTTTTCGATTTTAAAAGTAAGTATCTTTTAGAGAATACTAAAGAAAAATGACAAACAAATGAATAATTATAATACTTGGTAACCTTTTTATATCATAATAGCAAAGTTTAAAGAATTGTTTAGCACATTCAATTCATCTTGTTAGTTTGTCATAAATAGCTGGTTGTAAGATTTTTCCTTTGTCGAAATGATAGAACCATCTGAACAATCGTCATTGCGAGGCTTTTTTCAGCCGCGGCAATCTGCTAGTTAGGAATCCTAAACTTCTATGTCTACTCTTACTCCCTCACTACTACGTGGGTTTGCTTCACTCTCACTGCGTGTTTGCTTCGTACCTCGCAACAGGCGTTCGGAATGACTTGTACTCACAAAATCAACTGAATTCTCATTTAGATAGTAATACTGCATATTACCATTAAATTTAGACAGCTAATAGCTATAAATTCCCTACCTATATTCATCATTTCATAAAAAATAAATAAGGTTTTCAATAGCTTTTCTCCTACTTCCCTCCTAGTCTCCTCCGAGTTTCCTCCCAAAAAAGTCCATTTTTTAAAAATACACCCCTAGTGCACTCGAACAAAACCCGAACAAGACTCGAACAAAACACCCCAAAAGTGCCGTTTTTGTGTCACCATGCGTCAGGGTGTGTCAGCGTGTGTCATTGTGTGTCAGGATGTGTCATCTTGTGTCAGGGTGTGTCATCTTGTGTCAATTCGTATCAGGGTGCGTCAATACGGGTCAGGGTGTGTCAAGTACTTGTTTATCAGTAAATTAGTTTTTAGATTTGACCAATATTAATCTTTTAAATACATAAAATTATGGCAACTTTTGAAAAAGGCATACTTGGCGGATTTTCTGGCAAAGTAGGCAATGTAGTAGGCTCTAGATGGAGAGGTAAAAATGTAATGCGTAGTTTACCACAACGTGGTAAGTACACTCCATCTGAGAAACAAGAAGAACAGCGCGATAAGTTTAAAACTGTAATCAGTTTTTTAAGTCCGCTAACAGACATTTTAAATGAATATTTTGGGAGTCCGCAGGGCGATAAATCACGCTACAATTTGGCAACTTCCTATCATTTAAAAAATGCTGTAGAAAGTACGGCTTTGGGGATGGTCATGGAATACTCCAAAGTATTAATTAGCAAAGGCGATTTAAGAGGAATTGATGGGGGTACTGTAGCAGCTGCAGCAGCACAAACGTTAAATTTTACTTGGCAAGACAATAGCGGCCAAGGAAAAGCAACGGCAACCGATGCG
>TARA_R110002050_G_scaffold74183_1_pt1 | contig 14791 bp, 12 predicted proteins | sample TARA_R110002050 | Tara Oceans TARA_R110002050 (sample SAMEA4396988) | marine metagenome | biome: Polar Biome; feature: [DCM] deep chlorophyll maximum layer (ENVO:01000326); material: water (ENVO:00002006), including particulate matter (ENVO:01000060) such as... | depth 25 m
TTTTATTTTTTTAATAGCTAAAGGCACTCGTAAGAGTGCCATTTTTTTACTAATTACTCTCGCTTCACAATCATAAAAAAATCATTGTCTAAAGGAAGGTACCCAAGGTCATATAAAAAATAATACGTAGTTCCTTTTTTTGTCGTGTAAAGATTGGTGACATAATCAAAATCGAAACCTTTATCCAGCAAACGGGTTCTTGTTGTTTTGGTTTTACCATCGGTGAGTTTGTAACTATCTAAAACCTTGTAATTCTTTCGAAGTCGATTGTTAATATTTCGAATTAGGTTTTTACTATCTGGATTAACCTTGTTATTGTAGGCATTACGACAGTAATCGTTACAGAACTTTTTGTCTATACGTCCCATGACTTCCTTTCCACATTCCAAACATTTTTTCTTTTCCATATTTACTGTCTGTGGTAATTAAATTTTACCTCGCTAGAGGTGCCTTCTTCTTCGCCTACCTCTACATACATGTTTATCTCCTTATCTGATATGCGTTCTATGGTGAAGTCATCGAAATAAAAGCGGTCGCCTTCTACCTTTATCAACTTAAAATCTATAGTTTCCTCTTTTTCTTCCCAACCAGTTAAATCAGCATTAAAGTGCTTTAGTTGTAGAATTAATGTACCGCCTGTTTCAAGTATATGCCCAAATTCATAAAAACTAATGGCACCATCTGCCACCAGACGAAATGAAAACATCATGACACCGCCTAATGGCGGACTCCATATTTCTTCGGCAATACCGCCAAAAGCTTCTCCTTTCCAATGACCTGTTAACCATTCTATATTTTTAAGATTGGATTCTGGGCTTGTCATTCCTTCTTCAAAAGACACTGTATTTTGAGCGTGCATCAAGTACGTGGCGCTAATGAAGAATAGCAGTATAAGTTTCATATTCAGGTATTTGTACCAATATACAAATTAAACGTTTACAAACGCCTTCGTCTACTTTTCGTAAAATTCTATAGGCAAGTCATCTGGATCGGCAATAAACGTAAATCGCTTTTGAGTGAACTCGTCAACCCGTATTGTCTCAGCAATTACATTATATGATTTACAATGTGCTATGATTTTATCTAAATCATCTACTTCAAATGCTAAATGTCGTAGTCCACATGATTCTGGTCTTGATGGTCGTTTTGGTGGATTAGGGAAAGAGAACAGTTCAATGATGTACTCACCATTTAAGGCCAAATCGAGTTTATATGATTTACGCTCTTCTCGGTATACTTCCCTTACTATCTTCAAACCTAATACATCTGTATAGAATTGTTTGGAAACCTCATAGTCTGAACTTATGATGGCTATATGGTGTACTTTGTTTATCATTCAATTAAGCTTTTGACGGTCTTTTTCTTTAATAATGCTTTTAGAAAAGTTTATGTTTAGAATTCTTTCTTTCATTTTTTAAAATATGATTTTCTTTGTTCTAGAGACAATTTTGAATTAAGGTTTAAAGATTTTTTGAGTTGCCCATACCTTTCTCTTAAAACCACTAAATAATCTTCTTTTCCATCGGAGTGTATTTTCCGTTCAATAATTATTTTTTAGTATTAGTAGTTAACTTGCCTCAATTTTAACTTTAGAGAAGAGTGGTGAATTTTTTCATAGTAGCCGTTTTAAACACCATATTACCTAGAAAAGATTGTATTACTTTTAACTTTACCTGCGCTTTTTCTGGTGAAATTTAATGTATTCATCGACTGTTTTCGGTAACATTTTTAAATGACACATATACGTTTGTATATAGTAACAAGTTACAATATTTCTGTTTTTATGAAGGTTCTATAGTTTTTAGGTATTAGCAAGCGCTTATTTATCTTTATAAAGATAATGATACTCATATTTTGCTCTTTGATATTTAATGATTTCTAAAATTTCATACATTTTTAGTTTTTACTTTATTTTTAAATAGATATGTAGAAATATAATTTTCAATAATTAGTAATACCTGCTTGAAAAGAAAATAACCAAATAAAAAACCACCGCCTTAGCCGTGGTTTTTTATTAATAATACCGAATTTTAATTAGATACCCTTCTTTCCTTCTTTGTGAATTAGATTTTATACTAGATTGCCATCTAATATAGTTAGCTCTATTTCTGAACGATATTTTTTTTCATCAAATCGTTTTTCCTTTATAGGAATCCATTCCATGCCGTTTTCGTACTTCAATACCGCATTTTGTTTCAAGGGGTCCATAACTAGTAAATATATCCACTCATTGTCTAAAAGTGTTTTTAGATGTTCATTTTGTAAAAGAATTTTTTGGACTCGGTCTACCGGTGCCTGTACGAGTACTGTTAGACGCAGAGGTTGATGATACATTTCCTTATCGGATTGGCGTATAGATTGTAAAGGAAGCCCCATTTTAAGATCACCTCCATTTCCTTGAACCACGCCAAATTTTCCCGTTATGTTGTGGGTAATCTTTGTGCCCCCACCAAAATTGTCATTATCTACTGTTGAAAAATAATAATGATTGTTAATCCATTGAGTGACCACCATGGGTCCCTGAAGAATACTTTCCAAAGCCTTACCTTCGGTATCCATTTCCCAGTCGTAGGAGTGAAGAAAACAGCGGCTATTAAGATTGACGTTTTTAGTGAGATTCCTAGGGGCTATTATGAAACCTGCATTTTTGGCTAAGCCCCATTCTGGTCTAGTTTCTCCCCAGTTGTTAGCTTTTTGCTGGGCTTTAGAAATACTATTTTTATCAACACCGAGTCTTTCTTGAGTTGCTGTTTTTTGTGCTTTGAATAAATCCGATTTTACTTTTAGTAGTAGTTTTTGATGTGAATTAGGTACTTCAGTATCAAAAATGTCAATCTTATCTGTAGTGGTATTATGTTCGGCTCCTAGAAATATTGTAGTATGTGGAATGATAATATTATACTTATTTAGGAGTGCCAATCTAACTTCAGAAAGATTTGCCAACTTAGCCAGCATACGGGCATTGTGTCTACCTGGACTAGCTGCACATGCACCACAATCTAGACTGGAACCGAACGGATTGTTCGCGGAATGGCTTCCGTGGCCTACAAAAAGTACCAAAGGCGAAAAATATTTCCAACCAGTTAGGTCAAAAGCGGATTTTACAATAGCCACCTGTTCATCTAAAGGAATAGCATGATTAGGGTGGTCAGCAGTTATACTATTGATTTTTGGTTCGCAGATATGCTCAAATGAAGATGTGTTTTTTATTTTGAGTTTATAAGAATAACCAGGTACAAGAGTGCGTGCCAGTATTGAAAGGCCATAAATTAATCCTGACCCTTCTACATATCCGAAAGCTGAGGGTAGCATATTCTTCATTCGAGATAGAAAATATTCTCCGAATTTGAAGATTTCATTTTTCTTTTTATACGCTAGTACCTTTTCTATTTTCCTCTCTTGTGGTATTTCAGAAACTTGATATGATGAAGACACAATTGGTGGACATGATTTACGAGACAGGCCATTGTTTAAATCTTTATAGTCCATTGCGATCCCAAAAAATCCTGCATATCCAAAAGTTTCATAATTACCTTTAGTTTCCACATGCCTCCTAATAAGTTCAGATCTAGTATCGATACAAAAGACCATTTGAGCATCTGGAGATTTTACTTTTGGCTTATTATTTTTAATTTCTTTAGATTTCTCTTCTAAAGTATATACCAATTGGTCTTGCCAACTTTTTTCCCAGGCCTTTAACCATAAATACTGAATTAATTCTATGCTGCCATCCTTTTTTGGCTCATCATTTTTCGGAATAATAGGGACCTTAAGCTGTTGGGCTACATATAACCGTACAGCCAAATAATCCTCTATATTTATAGGATATTTCTGCTGCCAAAGTGAATTAGTTTCAGACCTGTGGTTAATATACCCTGTCCATCCAGGTAAAGCAGCTAAATGATAAACTAAAATATTAATATACTCATCTTTTATATAGTCTTTTAAAACATGTGCTAAGGCTTCAGAGCTTGTTTTTGGAATATCCGTATTTTTTAGTAATATCAGGTCGTCATCGTACAGTGCCAAGGAACGCCACGCATTATAAAAACCTTTTTCCTTACCTGGCATATCCCATTCTGCCAGGCCCTCATCCATAAAAGCGGATAACCACTTCACCATAATTCTATCCAATCTGTGAAAGTTGTTTTTTTTCTCTGTCCGTTTTTGCGATTCCAATTGACGAAGGTAGAATTCTGGAGTATTGGCGAGCCCGTTCTGTTTTAGAAGGTGCAATATATTTTTCTCTGCAATTTCTCCTTTTTCCCATGCTTGTCGGTAGAGTATAGCTTCTGGAAAAACTCTTGCATTCAAAAGTTTTTTGGCATTGCTTAAAGCAACTTTAAAAGGCGACTTTTCATACCCCGAAAGTGGATTCGAGGTCACAAAGGAGTACAATGGCCAAGTCTTCCCAAAAATTTTAGAGGCTTCTTCGATACTTTTTAGAATATTTTGATGGTTCATTAGAAGTTTGATTTATAATATAAAATGGATTTTTTATAGGGTTGAGATAAGTTGAGAAGTTTTATATAGAGCCAGGGAATCTTGCGGTAAACCCCCAGTTTCATAAAGAAAAACCCTACTAAGAAAATAATGCCGAAAACTACCTGTAGAGAAGAAAGAGGCAAGGGTACTGCAATCATTGGCATGTCTGCTAGTATTAGGGTTACTGCATTATATAGTATCGCATACATTCCTATGCCCAAGAAAAAAAGTATGGGCGGTAAAATGATTTTTTTTGAAATTGATAGACTTTGTTCCTTGACGATATTATAGGTGACCTGACCTACCGTAATCGCTACTATTAAGGTTAGGAAAATACTGCTGTCTAGTTGGGTTCCCTTTCCTGTAAGCAAAATGAAAAGTACGGCTCCAAGAACTCCAAATAAAATTACAATGACTGCTTGTAGCGGTCTTATCTTAATTTCTAATGGGGTTCGCGGTTTTGAATGTGCGATTTCTTCCCCAGAAGATAGAAATAGATAGGCCTTATAAAACCCGTGAAGGATTAAGTGTACTATTGCCGCATTGAAAAAGCCCAACCCGCATTGCATAATCATGAAGCCCATTTGAGCTATGGTAGAGCATGCCAGTTTTTGTTTTACATTAACTTGTAAAAGCTTGGTGAACTGAGCAATGATTGCGGTAAGTCCCCCAACAATCAATAGGACATTTAATGTGTTCGATGTGAAAATTAAGGTAGAAAATAATGCTAATAATATTCCCGATGCATTTACAAAACCAGCGTGCATTAGTGCTGATGCAGGCGTGGGCGAGGTCATAGATGAAAGTAACCAACGATGGAATGGGTATATGGCAGATTGTATAAAAGCTGCAACAATGATGCAAAGAGCTGCCATTAAAACGATGTGCTGTGGTAGATTCTCTAGTATTGGAATTATTTTACTTATGGTAAAGGTTCCACTTTCATAGGCCAATAATAGTAATCCAGAACTAAGGAACAAACTGCCAGTAAGAAAATAACGGAAAGTAAATTTTAAAGCTTCCCGCGCCTCTCCCCATTCAGAATCTACACCGATTAAATAAGACATAAAACCGCCCATCATCAGCCAGCTAAATAATAAAAGTAATACATGATTAGACATGACTAAAAGCATTACAGAAAGCGTAAACCCAATGCATAGCAACATGAATTTGGTATGATATTTAAAGCCTTGTAGATAGGTTTTTGCATAACTACTTACAATGGCACTGAAGAAGGTGACGGTGGTCCAGATTAAAATAGTGAAACCATTAATTCGTAGTATAGTTCCTTTAGACCATTCGGGTATTGAAGGAAAAAAATATAAGGTGTACATAATATTCCCAATGAATACTAACCATAAAAAAATCGGAATAACATTTATAAGAAAAATAGAAAGGGGAGTATGGCTTATGTAACTTTTATTTAAGATCGTTTTTTCTTGTATTTTGTTTTCAAGAATCATGTGCAGGTTGTATAAGAATTTTTAATTTTTGGATGTAGGATTTATTATTTTATATTTTGGCCCAGCTTGGCAATAAATACGAAACTTAAAATGACGCTACAGATTAAAATACGGTCTAAAAAAATGGCTTCATTTACGTAGGACATTATAATTAATAATGCAAGTAAGATTACGCCCATTACCGGTAGAATAGTAGATTTTGAAAATTGCATGTTCGATTTTTTAGTGAAAGATGTAGTTAAAAGGTTCAATAAATAGGATTTTGATTGTGTAATTCGATACTAATTTTTATTCAGAAACCTTGATTTCCAAAATCCCGTTGATTACATATTTCTTACCAATTTCCTTGGTATCTACTAAGAACTCTTTGGTATTTAATTTTTCTTTTAGAAGTTCTTTGATTCGACCGTCCAAAAGGTCTGTTTTACAAATGTGATTTCCTTCCCAAAGCTGGAGCCTTTGTAATTTGTGAAAGTTGATTTTTTCATCGATGAGCGACATAATAATATCGTTCGCTTCGGACGAAGTGAATTCACCTTTGATCAATTGAATTTTTTTTGTTGAGGTTAATTTATTTGTTTCCATTTAGTTGTTTTTTAAGACTTTAAAGATTAGTTACTATTTTCTAGGGCAAAGATTACATATTTTAATTATAAATTTTTATTTATATTAATTATATAATACATAAATATATTTTATGCATTATACTTTGCGCCAACTTCAAATATTTTTGAAAATAGCTCAAATACAGAGTATTACTTAAGCTTCTGAGGAGCTCCATTTGACCTAGCCTGTAGTTTCTATTCAGTTAAAAAATTTTCAAGACCAGTTTCTTATTCTGCTGACCGAGGGGGGTAGGTAGAAAGCTTTATATCACAGATTTTGAAAAGGAAATAGCCTTGGCAGCGAAAAAAATCCTAAATGAGGTTTATGCTATTAATTACAAGACCTTGGCATACCAAGGCTCACTTTCTGGAAGGCTCAAAATATCTATAGTTTCTACCGGTAAATATGTTATGCCATATTTTTTATCTGACTTTATGAAGATTAATTCGGGGGTAGATCTTGTTATGGATGTGACCAATAAGGCGAGAGTGGTTGAAATTTTAGAATTGAACGAAGTGGATTTTGTACTAGTTTCAGTTTTATCTAATAATCTGAAAATATATAGTATAGAATTGATTTCTAATAGATTGTTTTATGTAGGTAGTAAAGAATTGAAGTTTAACGAAATACAGAACAAAGAGAAATTTTTCGAGAAACAGCCCTTAATTTATATAGTACATAGATCATCAATCCGTATGGGCTCAGCAATTACATTATATGATTTACAATGAGCTATGATTTTATCTAAATCATCTACTTCAAAGGCTAAGTATCTGAGTCCGCACGATTCTGGTCTCGATGGTCGTTTTGGAGGATTGGGAAAGGAAAACAATTTAATAAAGTACACCATTTAAGGTCAAATCAAGTTTTATGATTTAAGATTTTGGCGTTATACTTCCCTTATTACCTTCAACCCTAATACAGCTGTATAGAATTGCTTGGAAATGGATCAGTCTGAATTTATGATTGCTATATGGTGTACTGTACTTTGTTTGACATTAGGTTTTAATCTTAAGTTTATACTTCTGCAAAAGCCCGGACAGTCCATCTTTATAAAAAATAGCTCCTGTCATCTTATTATTCTCTGGGTCAATACTAAAATTTGAAGCAGTGCTAAAATCTGTCTTTTCAAGAATTGTTCTTGAAAAAATAGTACGATTTAAATCGCACGAGTCAAAGTTCGCTTTACTAAGGTCGCAATCTGAAAATTCAGCTTCATTCAGTATACACGATATAAAGAACTGCCCTACAAGTTTCAATTCATTAAAAATTGCATAACTGAGATTACAGTTGAAAAAAGATATGTCCATTAAAAATGTATTGCACGTATTAAAAGCCACTCCCATAAGTTTACAATATGAAAACTTCACCTCTTTAAAGGTTGTATTTACAATGTTTGCATTACTTAAATTACATTCTATAAATTCACATTCCATAAATATCTGGTTGTCCAAATATCCTTCGGAAAAGGCACATCCTTCAAAAATGCAATTTTCATACTCTGCTCTGGGCAAACGAGTTTTGGTAAAATCTTCTCCTTTATAAGTTGTGTCAATAATTAAGTTATTCACTACGACGTATCTATTTTTTATTGGATAATATTAATGCCGGAATTTCTAAACTTCTAAACGTCTCATTGTATGCTGCCATTTCTGTATTAATGATGGCACTATGCTCTGTTTTAAACGCTCTCCATTGCGTTAAAAGGTCTTGTAATCTAACTTTGGCGCCTGCTGTAACTTTTGGTTCTACTACATCTATGTAGCCCCTTAAATTTAATAGTTGTGAATTTAACTTATTTTCAAAATTGATAACATCTTGAAAAGTTTTTTGATCGGGTTGTATTAAATTCTCTTCCCAAGTCGTAATTCGTTTCACTAAAGAATCTCCTTGTTTTAATAGGGATTCAGCTATTTCATTATCTTTTAGAAGTTTAGCGTAATCTTTCAATTGTGCCTTTGCCGAACGCATTGAATTAACTGAATTATGTATGTCGACCACAGTGGATTCTATAGTCTTTAAAAGTTCTTGTTGCTCTTCATAATCGGCTAGGCTACTTTTCACTTTCGGGTGCGGTAAAATTTTCACGGTAGTTTCTGTGATGCTTGTCCCTAAAGTTAGTTTTAAGCTATATTCTCCTGGGCCTACTGTAGAACCATCATGCCCACCAAGAACAAAAACCTTATCAACCGCTGGCAAACTCTCTCTTTTAAAATCCCAAGTAAATCGATTGTATCCTTTTTTAGAAGGTAATACATCAGGTTTAGATGGACCCCCAGGCCATGATTTAAAATCTTTCGGTTTTTGATTGGTAATGGTGCGTATGACTTCGCCATCTTTTAACACCTCTAATTTTAGTTCTGTACTATCTTGTTTTTGGTTTAAATAATAATCAAAAGTAACCCCACTTTTAGGATTACTCCCTACACCGGGAATAGGTTTGTCACTTGACCCGCCTATAAACAAATAGGTGTTTTTGGGTTGAAAAATAGATACTTCTTGTTTGGGTGTTTTTATATTTTGGAATGAAGCCAAATCATCCAATATCCAAAATGCACGACCAGCTGTGGCGGCAACTAAATCATTATCTTGAATGGTTAAATCATTTATAGGGGTCACTGGCAGATTTAGTTGTAAAGGTTGCCAAAGTAGTCCATCATTTAAAGAGATAAAAAGGCCTGTTTCGGTACCTGCATAAAGTAATCCCTTTACCTTTTTGTCTTCACGAACAACTCTGGTAAAGGTATTGTCACCAGTTATTCCATTAATAATTTTCGTCCACGTTGTTCCGTAATCAGTGGTTTTAAAAATATAGTTGTCTAAATCCATCGACTTATACCGCATAAGCACAATATAGGCGGTTGCTGGGTCATGTGGCGATACTTCAATGCTATTAATAATACCTTCTTTTATACCCGTTGGCGTAACGTTGGTCCAATTTACACCACCGTCTTTTGTGACATGTACCAAGCCATCATCGCTGCCTGACCAAAGTACACCTTCTTCATGTTGAGATTCGGTAAGGTAGGTAAGTGTGTTGTATATTTCACCACCTGCAGCTTCGTTCGTAAATGGTCCGCCACCAAGTCCATGTTTGTCTTTTTCATTCCGGGTTAAATCTGGACTAATAGTTTTCCAACTATGACCTTCATCTGTTGATTTGAAAACAACGTTACCACCATGGTAGATTGTTTTTCTGTCGTGGGGCGATGTAATAATTGGTGCATTCCAGTTATAGCGATATTTTGCATTTTCGGGTGAGATACTCAAACCTAGTTCTGGGTATTCTTTTATAGGTTTAGATTCTTTGGTACTTGCATTCCACTTATCAATATTACCTTGGTAGGTGCCACCATAAATTAATTGCGGATTGTCTGGGTCAAAGGCCAAAAAAGCGCTTTCTCCACCAGCAACTGCATACCAATCTTTCCAATCGATACCTCCATCATTGGTTCTAGATGCTATGGCCACTGTAGAATTATCTTGCTGACCACCATAAACATTATATGGAACTAGATTATCTGTGATTACCCTATAGAATTGTGCTGTGTTTTGATTTTCTTGCGTGCTCCAGCTTTTACCACCATTGTTGGAAACGTTAGACCCACCATCATTAGAATTGATCATACGCTGGTTGTTTAAGGGGTCGATCCATAAATCGTGGTTATCACCATGCGGAGTGGATAGTGGAGAAAAAGATTTACCACCATCAATTGATTTGGTTACAGGAGCGTTGAGTACGTAAACAATATTTTCATTTTGTGTATCCGCAAAAATCTCCATGTAATACCATGAACGTGTAATATTGATTCTATCCTTATTAATTAATGTCCACTTCTTACCTGCGTCATCAGATCTATAAACACCTCCTTTTTCACCTTCAGCTTCAATTACGGCGAACACCCGTTCTGGGTTTGCTCTTGAAACGGATACTCCAATTTTCCCCATTTCTTTTGGAAGCCCTTCGGTTAATTGTTTCCAAGTATCACCACCATCGGTAGATTTATAGATACCCGAATTTTTACCGCCAGATTCCATCGTCCAAGGAAAACGTTTATGTTGCCACATGGCAGCATATAGTATTGTTGGGTTGGTCATATCCATAGAAAGTGCAGAAGCACCTGTAATATTGTCTATAAAAAGAACATTCTCCCAAGTATCACCACCATCAATAGATTTATAAATACCACGTTGCGAAGATGGGCCATATTGTGCTCCTTGGGCTGAAACAAGAATAATATCAGGGTTAGTTGGGTCTATGATAACATCAGAAATATGTCTGGTCTCATCAAGTCCCATGTGTTTCCAGGTTTTTCCTGCATCGGTAGATTTGTAAACACCATCGCCCATAGAGGTCATTACCCCTCTAGCGGCATGCTCGCCCATGCCGGCGATAACAATATTCGGATTGCTTTCAGAAACTGAAATTGCCCCTACGGTTGCAGTTTTCAAGAATCCGTCAGAAATATTGTTCCATGTAATACCGTCATCGGTAGTTTTCCAAATTCCACCGCCAACGGTACCCATGTAATAGGTCATCGGTTGACCGACCACTCCGGTCGATGCAACACTTCTTCCACCTCTAAACGGACCTATATTCCGCCATTTTATTCCTTGAAAAAGGGAATCTTCTAATTTAATTGTTGGTTCGGTGACCTTATTTTTTCTACGTTGCGATTGTAACGCTAGAGGAGAAATAAAGAGCAGTAGTAGTAAAAGTTTGATGGCTTTCATATTGTGGTTGGTTTTTGGTCTTTTTATTTTGAAATTTTATTCTTGTCCGCCATTGCGTTTGGGAGTTCTTGGTGTTGGCCATTCCATCTTTTCTCCGGTTCTGGAATTGATGCCAAGAACCGCTTTTTCACGGGATGTTTTTTCTGGGTCTTCACAAGCCATATACGTTAGGATTGCCGTTAGAATGGAATTGTTACGAACATCATCGAAAACGATTTTATCATATGTATCCAAATTAGTATGCCAGGTATAGTTCCAGTAATCCCAACTTAGGGAACTTAATGAAAAAGCTGGAGCTCCGGCTGCAACAAAGGAAGCGAAATCAGAACCTCCACGGCCTGGTGAACCTGGGAATGTAGTTTCTATTTCGTTTTTATACCCTTCAGGAACAGCTTCTAACCAACGCCCTAAATAATCATACGCATGAAGAAATCCTTGACCTGAAAGATTAACTACGCGACCAGTACCATTATCTTGATTGAAAACAGCTTGTACACCTGCAACAATTTCTGGATGATCTTCTACAAAAGAGCTGGAACCGTTCAATCCTTGTTCTTCACTTCCCCAATGCCCAATTAAGATGGTTCGTTTAGGATTAGGATATACTTTTTTCAGAATACGGGCTGCTTCCAACATGGTGATTGTTCCTGTTCCATTATCGGTGGCACCTGTAGCACCATCCCAAGAATCGAAATGTGCCGATAGAATTACATACTCATCTGGGAATTCTGTTCCTGGTATAGTTGCAATGGTGTTGAAGGTGGGTACTTTGCCTAAATCTTTTGATTCGGCTATTATTTTTATCTGCGGATTAGCTCCATGCTCAACCATTCGATATAACATGCCATAATCTTCTAACGAAATATCTACTGCAGGAATTTTTTCGGTACCTGCACTGAATATTTTATTCGCCCCAAAACCTTCTGACCATCTTGATTGGGCAATACCTAAGGCACCTGCTTTTTCAAAGGCCGCATTGATATTTCTACTGGTATAGCCTGTATTATTAATATTCTGCCTCCAGATTTTTTCCAAAGAATCCCGTTCCGTTTTCATTTTTTCAAAGGATTCTTTGGTTGCGTATTCTTCCCAGTTTTCATCTGGTCGACCTGTAGGCTGTAACATGCTTATCATTACAATTTTACCTTTTACATTAGGTAGCCATTTTTCAAAGGCCAATGAGTCTGAAAAGCTCGGTAACGAAATTAAAGAGGCAGTTACACCTTTAGAACTTGTACCAGGGTTCCAAGCCAATTGTGTGGCATGAAGTGATGCTAAACGCGGTGAAACCATATCTACGTGGGTGATGCCGCGTTGCCAACCTTTCCAAGTTCCCCATTGTTGGTTTTCTGCAGAAATGCCCCATTTTTTATAGGTGTTAATGGCCCAATCATGAGCAGTTTTCATTTCGGGAGTCCCAACCAATCTTGGCCCGTTCAGGTCCATTAGTTCGTAAGCCAATTGTTCTAATTGGGAATTTTCTATACCTTCTTTTTCAATGGCCTCTACAATATCTTTTTGGGTTTGTGCAGTAATAATAGAACTGCATAGCATTAATGATACAGCTAAAAGACATAATAGTTTTTTCATTAGAAAATGTTCTTTGGTTAGATTTTACTAAAGATAATACTATTGAAAAATAAAGAGTGTTCTGAAAGTGATTAAAATTATAAGGATTTATCCAACGCTAAAATAGTTTTCAATAACACATTAGCGCCGTTCGCCATATCTGAAGCGGAAGTGAATTCTTTCGGCGAATGACTAATGCCACCTTTGCTCGGAACGAATATCATTCCTGTAGGTGCAATTAATGCCATGTCTTGAGCATCATGGCCAGCACCACTTGGCATAGACTTATAACTTAGCCCAAGCGATTTGATACTTTTTTCTATCTCCTTCTGAATAGAAGTGTCCATAATTGCTGGGTCTGCCGTTGTATCCAAAGCGAAAAACTCAATTTCGACACCAGATGTTTTACTAATCTCTAAAGCTCGTTTTTCAATTTCTTGATATACTTTTTCAATAACTTCAGATGAAAGGTCACGTATTTCTAAACTGGTAACAACTTTTCCTGGAATTACATTTGGGGCACCCGGCACCGCAGAAATTCTACCTACGGTGGCAACTTGTGCGCCTTCAAGACTTGTGGCAACTTCATTCACCGCAACGATAAATTTTGCTGCGGCCAATAAGGCATCTTGTCTCGCATTCATAGGTGTGGTGCCTGCATGATTTGCAAAACCATTGAATTCAACATTCCACCATTTTAGACCTACAATACCTTCTACAATGCCAATATCAAGATTTTCTTTTTCTAGTATGCCACCTTGCTCAATATGTAATTCTAAGAACGCCGCGATAGCACCTTTTTTTCGTGCGACTTCTGCAAGTCTGGTGGTGTCACCACCTAATCGCATCATGCCTTCGCCAATGGTATACCCTGTAGAATTTTTAACAGGAAAGGCAGTTTTGTTCAAATGGCCCGCAATTGCTCTACTACCTACAACACCACCCTCTTCATTTGAAAAAATAATAATTTCTAAAGGATGCTTTGTTTTCACTTTATTTTCATCAAGCACCTTTAGAACTTCTAAGGCGGCCATGCTTCCAACACAGCCGTCATAATTTCCACCATGTGGAACACGGTCTATATGTGACCCAAATGAAATAGGCTTTTTAGAAGCATTGGTTCCTTTTCGAATACCAATTACATTTCCGGCGAAATCGATATGGGTTTCTATGCCCATTTCTTTTAATTGCGAGATTACCCATTTTTGCGCGGCAATATCTGCATCACTAAAAGCTACTCGTTCTGTTTCTCCATTTTCTTGAATTCCAAATTCGGCTAGTTCGGTTATTCTTTTTTCTAAACGGTCTTGGTTAACCGTAAGTTGAGCATATAGCCCAATTATTGGTTTAATCAGTAAAACGATAAACAGTAGACTTTTGTAATTTTTCATAGTATTCTAGTTGGTACTCAATTCATTTCTATTGTAAATACAATTGGCCATAGGTTGTGCACCTGCTAAAATGGCTAAGGTATTATCAACAGTCATGGTACACATTTTTGTGTAGGTGGTTTTTGTTAAACTGCCCAAATGTGCAGTAATTAAAACATTATCCAATTGTAAAAGTGGGTCGTTGGTATCGGGCGGTTCTTGTGCTAAAACGTCTGCTGCGAAACCTGCTATTTTTTTATTCTGTAAGGCACTGTACAATTCCTTTTGGTTTATGATACCACCTCTTGCGGTGTTTATTAATAACGCACTAGATTTCATTTTTGAAAATGCCGAAGAATTTAATAAATTCTCTGTTTTTGGTGTCAAGGGCAGATGAAGGCTAATACTATCTGATGTGCTTAAAAGTGCATCAAAATCTAAAAAAGGGTAGGGGACTTCTTCTTTTTTGGCACTCCAATACACAACGTTCATTCCCAAAGATGTTCCAATTTTCGCAACTTTTCTACCAATATTTCCCATACCGATAATACCCAAGGTTTTACC
>TARA_R110002050_G_scaffold284974_3_pt1 | contig 14790 bp, 10 predicted proteins | sample TARA_R110002050 | Tara Oceans TARA_R110002050 (sample SAMEA4396988) | marine metagenome | biome: Polar Biome; feature: [DCM] deep chlorophyll maximum layer (ENVO:01000326); material: water (ENVO:00002006), including particulate matter (ENVO:01000060) such as... | depth 25 m
CTTAGGATCTACAAATGGCGTATGAGTTACATTTGGATGTTTAGGAATTAAATGCTCTAATGGCCCACTCCCTATAACGTGCAATTTAAGATTACAATCTTTAGATTTTAATAAGTCTTCAACAACTTCAAATAGCACTTCAACCCCTTTATGATCTACTATTCTACCCACAAAAATTAATTGTTTATGATGCTTCGTTTGGTTAATACTTTCAAAAATAGATTCATCAGCACAGTATAAACCCGTCAAAATATTTTGAGGTTTAAAACCTAATTTACGCGCATAATAATATTGTGGTTTTCCTGGCACCCAAATATGCGTGACATATTTTCGAATAAGAAAATGACTAAATAAGGACGCCACATGTTGTTTTATGGTGCCTAACCATTGATTATCCATACCTGTTATTACAGGCACACCTTTCGCTTTATAAGATTTTGCTGTTTTTAAATACTGCTTATTAGTCCAACCAGCAATGTAAATTAAATCAGGTTTAAATTCATTAATTTCTGTTTGCATGGCACTAATTGTTGTCTCAGAATAATTGCAGATAGTAATGCCAGGCTCACTTTCTATTTTAAAAGGCGCATCTTTACTTGGTGCTGTTCTGTAAACCAAATATTTATTATTGTTCAACTCAAAATCCTTTCGCATACAGGCTAACCAATACCCAGTTAAACGTGTATAGAGCACTAAAATATTCATAAAACTTCTGTGTTGGGTTTAGATTGGTAGATTTGCAAGCCCCAACATAAAAAGACCAATGGCATAAAGGCATTCATGGAAGCTGCCATCCAAGATTCTGAGATTGCGGAAAACAAACACATCATTAAAAAAGCAAATCTAACAATTTTCATTTGGCTCAAGGCATACATTTTATACCAAAAAAAAGAAAAAGCTGCAAGGCCTATAATCCCAACATTTAGCAAGAGACTTAGATAAGAATTCCATATCCCATACCAATGCCTTGCTCTTACCTCTCCTAGAAATCGATCACCATAAAAATTAATAAAATAATTATCATACAACATGCCTTTCCCTAACCATATCTGGTTTTTTATTTCTGCAATGGCAACAACCCAAACCTCAGTTCTACCACTTGCGTCATCAAGACTATCGGTTCTTAAAAAATCTGATAATCCTAAAGATGATATAATAGCACTAGGACTGAATGTTGCACTTATACTGTATACATAAACCATGAACAGAAGTGCAACAATTAATAATATTTTATTCTTTAATAGTCTTATACTCATTTCATAAGCTATTACCCCAAATATAGACGTACGAGAACCCGATAATATAATTAATACAATTAATATAATTTTAAATACCTTAAAAAAACGTTTATCAAAGGTGCTTTGTTTTTTTCTCCAAATGACATCTATAATAGCATAAGAAAACATGGCTGCCATACCAAGCCCATTTGGATTTGCCATTAAACCTGCATAACGCCCTTTTATATTCGTTACTTCAATAAATGGAACAAAAAATAAGAATACGTTCAATAAAAAATATAAAGTTAATAATACAACAATAAGATTATAAAAACGTTGAGCATCATATTCTACTAGCAATTGCACACATTTAAAAATAATTAAAGCTACTAAAAAATAACTTACCCCTCTTGCCGAAGCTTCCATACCCAAAGGAGATAAACTATATGTAATAATAGTTGCTAAAATACTAAAAGGTAAAATATAAATTGCCAAATTATATTTAACTAAATCAAAACGCAGTAAAACAAGTAACCCAATACCTAGAATAACAAATCTTAAATTTTGAGCAAAACTAAAAACTCCTGAAAAATTATCTCCTAAAAAATAAACAACAATAAAAAGTGCAAATAACGCTTCTACTTTAAACAAGTCGTGACCAAGAAACAAAAGACTTACAGATAAAACAGCAGCTAGTGGAAAACCTCCAACCATGCCTCCTAAAATGACAAGTAGAAGCCACAATAAAGTAGGTTTATATACAACAAGTATTTGTGATAACTTACTCAAAATCTAATAGATTTCCAATATTTGTACTGTTTAATGGTCAATGGATCTCGTTTTAATTTTTGCGCTAAAGCAAAACTTGCAACAGCTCCTTTAAAAATGCATTTTATATTAAGAAATATATATTTTTCTGATGTAATTGTGTATAAAACATGTGAAATGACTTTTCCAACATAATTTGGTATGACAAAAATTTTGGGGTATCGCGTTAAAACGATTGCTAAATCATTCCTTACTGAATTATATTTAAATCTCTTTATCCATATTTTATTACGTTCGCCTGGGTTATAGTTATGAAACACTTTTATATTTGACACGAATACAAGTTTCTCTGATTTCTTAATTAACTGCATAGATATATCAGTTTCTTCGGCATACGAATGGAATTCTTTTTTAAACCCTCCACAATTATCAAAAGCTTTTCTTCTGAAAGCACAACCACATGCTATGAAATTACCTATTTCTTGAAAATCATTTAATGCTTTTCTTTCATTAAGCCACTTTCTATTAGGTTCTTTTATATTAAACATTGTAAAACCAATATCTTCATTTTCTTCAAAAGTTTTAGCTACAAGTTCTATACCATTACTATCAACAAAGAAAGCATCGTCATCCAAGAAAATAATAATATCTCCATTTCCCAATGAAGCAGCATAATTGCGCGCATAGGCTTGACCAGAATTGTTTTCTAACCTCTCATAATAGTAATGAAGATCATTCTCTGGAATTAAAGATTTTAAGTCACTTGTACTACAATCATCAATTATATATACTTTATAATCTAAGTAGGTTTGTTTTCTTAATTCTTCTACAAACTTAACAACATCATTCGGTCGATTATATGTTGGAACTATTATGTCTATCTTCATTCAATTTTTAACTTTTTAATTATCCTTATTAAAATAGAATCATTAATTTATTTTAGTTTTATTAAAAACCATCATTAGTAATTTTGTGTAAAAAAAATCTAAAGTTAATTCTTAAAAAGAATTAAACGCTTTTATATATTATTGTAAAACATCTTGAAGTTTATCACTAAAAACTTTAACTGGATCAGAAGTAGATTTCGCTATTACCATAGTAAAAGCATTTTTGCCCATATTTTCCCAATTATTGCGTCCTTCCCAAGCCTTCTCAAGTGTATTTGCATACAACTTATAACTAGCAGCATCAGCTAAGTAACCATTAACCTCATCTTCTATAAACTCGGCATGTCCAGCAACATCAGTTGTTATAACTACTCTTTTTGAGAACATAGCTTCTATTATAGATAATGGCATACCCTCGTACCTTGAAGATAAAACCAAAGCATGATTATCTTTCCAAATATCTTCTATAGAATTAACATGCCCTTTAAAGTTAATATTGTGAACGCCTAAATACTTAGCAGTCTCCTTGGCTAATTCAATATCTCCACCACCATAAATATTAAGCTCAAAATTTCTATCTTTCCATTGTTCTTGTGCAAAAGCCTTAAATAAAATATCAGTTCCCTTATGATTAAAAGCTAAACGCGCTACATATGCAAAACGTATTTTATCCATATTTGGCCAAGACAAATCAGGAACTTTATCAAAATTGTAAGGGTTAGAAATTACTTCTGCATTTACTAAGCTATGCGCTATTTGAGTTTGAAATAAATCTAAATTCCCTTGCGACACAAAGAATGTTTTTTCAGCATTAACAAAAGCTCTTCTAATCTCTAAAAACGTATTATCATTAGGCCAATTAAACTCTAAATTAAGCTGAGAGACTGAGCAATATTTATAACCATTCTCATAGCAAAACAGCATATCCTTATATGCTGAGAAACAACTACTTTGAGAAAAAACAACCAAATCTGGCTTTAATTTATTTAAAATAGACTCTGTATTTGTTTTTATGTTGTCGGATACAATTTTTTTATTTAATTTTTGGGCAACTTTCCTTATGTTATCTCTTAATTTATTTTTTCTAAAATAAACCTGTACACCATTATCAATAACATTGTTGGTTTTAAAATGATAAGGCTTACCAAAGTAATTAGTTACAGCACTTACGTTATATCCTTTTTTAACTAATTCAATGGCGCTTTTACTCCATAACTCTTCACTTCCACCCCAAGGTGAACCTATATCTGTTATAAATAAAATATTTTTCATTTTAGAAATTTTAATATTAAAACTTTAACTCTGCTTTTATTAAGATTAAATGGATTAATCTTAATTTTAAAATATGCTTTCACAAATAACCATTTGTTTTGTTCAAGAATTTTAAACCCAATAAATTGCAACCAGAAATTATCAAATTCTTTTGCTCCTAACAATTCTTTTCTGTTTAAAAGCCACTCTTGCGAAAATTTCCATGTCTCACCTTTAGCAATTGGGTTATTGTTTTCCCAATGCACTATAGCTCCAATGTGAGGAGATGTTCCTAACTTATATTTTTTGTTTTCTGCACGTAATAAAAAATCAAAATCTTGATGTCTCTTTATAGTCTCATCAAATAAAACATCCTTAGCTAACAAACTCTTACAGAATAAGGATGGTGTATACATTGCCATTCCTTTTACAAATAAAAAGGTAGCAACACGTTCGTCCTTATTTTTTTGTTTACTAGGTGAAATGAAAACTCCTTTTTGATTAACAATTCTCACTTTACTAGAAGACAAGTCTAAGTTATTTTTCAAAACAAAATCTAAGGATTCTCTTAAATGATTTACTAACCACTCATCATCTGCATCTAAAAAAGCAATATAGTCTCCTTTTGCCGCTTTTATACCTGTATTACGCGCTGCTGATCCATTTTTATTTATTTGGTGTGATATTATTTCTAATCGTGGATCATTAAAACTATTTATTATAGGTAAGCCTTCTTGCCAATCTGGTGAATCATCATTAACAATAATTATTTCAAACTCTTGAAAGGTTTGAGCAAAAACACTTTGCAAAGTCCGTTTTATATCTTTGGAATTATTATAATAAGGTATTATTATGGAAATAAGCATTTACGAACTAAAATTGAATCTTTATTATTAACTTTTTTTATTATAATTATCCTTTTTAACTGAAAAAATTAAATTAATTACGAGGCAATTTATTCTCTCCAAGAAATAGCTTTGAAAGCCAATTAACACGTCCTAAAATCAGGTGAATTAATGTAGGTATTAAAACCCCAATAATTAACAACAAATATATGTTATTAATGTTAAGTGCATATAACTCAATAAGAATTAAAGCATGCAAATACATTATGGTCATAGATGATTTACCTAAATATTGCAGTACTTTAAATATTCTCTTACTCTGCGATATATAATTACTAACAAATAGCACGATATAAAAACCACCTAGAGCAGCAAAAGTAGAAATAATAGGCATTCCATATTGCGCACTACGCATATGATAAGTTAAATGAAAATTATCAACGAAAAGCACTACTGAGGCCAATAAACATAAAACAACTAAAATCCATACCTGATATAATTGGAGGGGATATTTTTTAATAAAAAAACCAATAAAAAACAATGGCAAAGCACCACAGACAATATTTAAAGCTAACGGTAAATGAAACTCCGGAAGTACGTACTGATTTACAAACGCTAGAATATAAGACAATACGACCACTAAAATAATAAGATTTTTATTCATCTTAACCAAAATAAAATTTGCCAATTGTTGTGTAAAAAACAAACACATAGGAAACCATAAAATCATTTCAAAACCATGAACTTCCATCCCTCCATATATCTGAGAAAAAAAATGTTCTTTATAAAAAATTGCCTTTTCTCCAGCTAAATCACCTTTAATTAAATTGCTAAAAAAGCCAGCAATGGCTTTACTATTAAATATAATTAACCAAGCAATATAAGGTACCAAAAGATGCTTACTTTTTTTAATTAAATATTTAATGGACGGTTGCCCTCCTTTAAACAGCCAACCACTAAGTATAAAATAAAAAGGCATATGAACTAAATATATAGATTGATATAGCCCTTCAACAACTACATTATCACTATCTTTAATTAGTAATGCTTCTAAAATATGCCCAAGTACAACACTGATAATTACAAGTGCTTAAGCCATGGTAATAGACTCTCTATTGAATATATTTAACATTTATAATTTATTTTATCAATTATACTAAACAGAAAATACTTCAACTAAATGTTCTGAATTACCCATAGTCTCCAAACCTTGATAAGCCCATAAAAATTGAATCCGAGCGGCATAATCTTCTGCTTTCATCGCTACTCTATAATGATACATTGCATCTAAAACCTTTTGGCTTTGTTCTGTAATATCAATAGCATAATCAATTCTTTTTAGAGCACCCCAAACTGGATATTTCAAAACAGACGTTTCATGTTCATAGTTTTTTAAAACGTTTGTTAACATTTTAAATGCAAGTTGATGTTCAATATGTTTATCCGCATCTGAGGGAGCAAAAATTAAAACTGGATTTAATTTCTCTATTAAACCAAGGAGTTTCTTCTCATTTTCTTTACTAGTATCTAATTCTCCTTTTGTATTAGATGGCCAATAATACTGTTCAAAACTAAAGCGTTTAGCTACCACTCTAGCTTCATTCCATCTTACCGTGTGTTTTATGTTTTCTTTCTCATTTTTTAGAGCACTACATGTTGCACCTTCGGACATTTGTACTACATGTATTTTTGCACCTAAATTAGATAAAGCCAAAAGTGTACCACCACAACCTACTAACTCATCATCTGGATGAGGTGCAAGAACAAGCACATTACCACATCTATTGGGTAATAAATTCACAACAGAAATATGCTCACAGTTATCAATTGTATTAGCATCATTTTTTATAATTCTATCTGTATATTTAGTTTTTATCTGATTCTTCAAATAAACCTCATCATGTAAATTATCACTTAACTTAACTTCTGTTTTTACACTTTTTTGAAATAGAATTCCTTTGTTTCTTAAAAAACGTAACTCTGAAGGAAATGATGAAAGACAAAGACCATAGCTCTCTACTAATTTTACTAATTTTTTAGAGATAAAAACCTGCCTAATGAAATCAACACGAATTAAACAGGCTAAATTCCAAAAAATCCAACGTAATAGTGAAGAAACAAATAGTTTAATATTTTTATCAAGTTTAGGAAATTCATAACCTTTTATAAAAAGATAACCTTCTTCACTTAATTGATGAGAAAAGCATTGAATATACCATCTTTGCCAGTTCATAAAACCACAATCTAGCTGTACAAAAACTGCTTGATATTCATTCTCTTTTTCTGGAAAATCATCCAATAAACCAATATGTAAATTTGTATTACTAATATTAGCATTTAACTTACCTTCTAAATTTGGTATTAAATTTAACCAGCTCGGTTTTAGTTTCCTTTCTTTACTCATTGATTAAATTCTTAAATTTCAATTGCTTCTTTATACAAGTTAAGATAAGCATCAATTCGTTTATCCATTCCATATTCTTTAAGCACTAAATTTCTATTTTCCTCTAAAACTTCTTTATATTTCCTTCTTTCACTAACAGCTTCTTTGATATTAGCAATCCAACTTGCCTTATCCGCTAATTCAGGAATTAAGCCATTTTCTTTATGTCTTATGATATCCGCTGCAACACCTACAGGACTAGCTACGACTAAAAGTTTAAATAGCATTGCTTCTAAAATTACATTCCCAAATCCTTCGGACATTGAGGTATGAACAAAAATATTGGATAATTCAAAAATATCAGATAGCTCTGCTCTTTTTAGTCTCCCCATAAAAATCACACTCTTTTCAATACCAAGTAATTTGCATTGTTTTTCTAAAGAACCACGCAATGGTCCGTCTCCACATATAATTAATTTTAAGTTCTCTTTAACCTCAATTGGTAAGCTCGTAAAAACATTTAAGAGTAATTCATGATTTTTTACGTCTACCAGATTACCAATACTCAACAACACTGTATCTTTCTCTTTAATACCAAGTGATTTCCTAGTATGTACACCTGCTACATCAAAAGTAGTTGCTGAAAGCCCTTCACTTACCCATCTGATATCCGCTTCCGCGCCTAATATTTGCCTTGCTCTGCTTACAGTAAAACGACTTCCCCCATTAACTATTCCACTTTTAGCATAACTATTAATAATATTATTACGGAAAAAATAATTCCATAAAGACCCATATTTTCCTGTGGTCAAAATATCATATCCTCGTAAGGTCAATATTTGCGGTACGGTATTGACTAAGGTTCCGCCAATACCTCCAGGATAGGCAAAATGTGTATGTATTACATCACTAGATTGTTCTTTTTCTAACTCTAACAAAACTTTATATACACCTGCAATAGGTTTTGTATGATAACTGTAACGAGGTAATCTCCATTTATATGTACTCCACAAAGAACCAAATACTTTACTAAAAACACTATCTAAAATAAGAGAGCGCTCTGAACAATAAAAAAAAGACACTGACGGAAGTCGTTCCTTAACTTTCTCAGGAATAGGCTTTCCTGTCAAAACTCGTAAAGTCACATTTCTGGTTGTTAACTCTTCCAGTTCATCAACTAAAAACCCATAAGTATCAGGAATAATCCACGTTATAATCATTTTATTAGTATTAAATCTTCTAATTTATTCAATTCTTTATCTAAGCGACGATAAATTGCACCTCCTGTACCTATTTTTTGCCCATAAGGATCTTGAATTTCAGCATTCACATAATTATCACTTATAGCTCCTAAAAGTATTGTTTTTACCATAGCTTCAGGAAACTCCTTTTTAACATCTTCTAAATTGCGTTGGTCCATAACTATTAACAAATCAGCTTCATTAACTAAATCTGTTGTAATTCGTTTAGACCTATGCCCAGATAAATCAACGCCCAAGTTTCTAGCAACGGACTGAAAACGTAGCGGAGTAGAACGACCTACATTATTATGAAACCCAACAGATTTAGATTTTGGTAACTCTAAATTTGACTCACGCTTCGCTTCCCATCTAAACTCTGTATAAGAACTCCTACAAATATTACCATAGCACACAAAAAGGATATTTTTTATTTGTGGAAATTTATTTCGCAGTAATTCAGTTGTTTTAATACCTTCCAAAACAATGTCAGGTGTTTCGTTTTTCTTTTTTTGAGAGCTAGAAACGTTTCTTTTTATTTGTCCTAATTCATTTTTTAAAAGTCTTAAATAGCTTTTTATCGTTAACAAAGGCTCACTAAGCCTCATCCAATCACTTCCTATAGTTGGATTTAAAAAATTTATAATCACTTGAGTAGCACCTTTTAACTTAGGTGCTTTTTGATTACTAAATTTAGATGACTCTAACCATAATGACCTTAAGTATAGCATATCAAATCTTGGCTCATGCCACTTTACTTTCTTTTCTAGGTTAGGTTGTTTAACAGTTAAACTATCTTTTAGATATGTCTCTACCATTGCTTTAGGGAAATCTGCTTTTGCTTTTAAAGCTAACCCTAAGGAACCCCAAAGTCGTCCATTAATTTCTAAAAACCTAGGTGGTTTACCATCTTCTTTTCTAAACTCTACCATGGCTAAGCCTTCATAATCAATAGCTTCAAGCAAACGCTCTCCTGCTGCTATAACTTCAGCATCATTAGAGCTTTCACAATAAGCAGATACGCCTCCTGTCCATGGCACCTCATGTAATCTACGATGGGCAAAACGCAATACTATTTTGCCATTAAGTCTTAGAAAAAAAGCACCAACACCATAACCAGGCACCATTTGTTGTAAGATAATACCACAATTAATTGATTTTAATTCTGCAACAGAATCTACTAATTCTAAATAATTTTCAATGACTCTTAAGCTTCCTTTTTCATAGACACCAGAAGGGTTTAAAACATTATCCCATTTTAAAATTAGAGGGTAAGTAAGTGGTTCATTAGGTATATTTATAGTTTCTGAAAAAGATTCTCTTATAAAATAAGTTTTAGGTGTTAAAATACCTGCTTGTTGTGCTCCTTGTGTGGCATTAAATTTACTTAAGGTGTATTTAAGAGAATCTTGAGATGGCATTATAAAGCGATTAGCAAAGGCTGGCTCCTCTAATCTAATGGTTTCACTAGCATAAACAACAGCTTCATTAATAGGTAAAACCACTAACGAGTTATCTTTTAATAATTGTGTTTTAATCCAAATTTTAAAATCATTGAACTCATTAATAGGACAAGGATGAATTAGGACTCCTTTTTTATGGTCTAATGATTGTAAACCTTTAATAGTAGTTGCTTTGATTACATTTACATTTGTATTCTCTATAGAACGCCAAGCTCCTAAAGCTGAACGCTCATTTATATTGGTGAGAAGTATCGAAGGTCTATTATTATTTAAAGTCATCGTTTTCTTTTATTACTTTTTTTTTAGAAACAGCTTGCTTAAGGCGATTAAGTAGTTTTAATAATTGAGATTTACCTCCAGGCAATATTATAATACATAAGACATAAAAAACTATAAACTCAATAGCAATTAGAACCAAGTTAATAAAGCTACTTTGAAATAGAGTAGAAAAATCTATATACACAATTAAAATGGCAGCTGCAATTGAAGCCAATGCACTGCGCCAAACACCACTTAAAAAATCAGTAAGCGTTATACCTGTACCTTTAGAAGCATATAAAAAGATTGGTACAAAAAGCACATAACCTGTTATTGCATAAGATATTGCTAAAACCTCTACACCATAATTTACACTAACCAAAAAGGTTATTGATATTACTATTGCAGATATAAACCCACAGTATAAATGGCGTTTTGCAAGACCTAAAGCTAGTAATACCACACCAAACAAGCCAGAAACGGGTTGTAAAAATGCCGCTATTGCCAAATACTGCATTATAGGAACTACTGGTAACCATGTGTCACCTAGCACTACCCTAACAATAGGATTGGCAGCTGCAAAAGTAAGTGTTGCTATTGGCATCGTCACTAGCGACAAAATACTTAAAAGCTGTGTGTAATAGGACTTAAAACGCTCTTTTTCAACCTGTAAACTACTTAAGCCTGGCAGCGCTACAGCAGCCAATGGCGTCCTAATTGTTGATATTGGAAACATGATTAATCGATACGCTCTACTATAGTATCCCAAAATATCAGACCCAAGTACTTTACCAATTAAAACATTATCTAGGTTACGCGAAAAATAATTCACAAATTCAAACCCAGTTAAGTTTAAACCATACTTTATCATTTCACGACTTCCTGTATTTTTACTTGGTAATCCAGGTTTCCAACCAGAAAAAACCCAAACTAAAAGCGTATTAAAAAAAGAAGCCGAAACGGCACCCCAAACTAACGCCCAATGTTCTAATCCATACAATGCGCCTATTACGGATACTGCAAAACTAATAATAGAACTAACAATACGTGCAATACTCAACTCTTTAAACTGCATATTTCTATTTAATAATGCAGAGTGTTGCGCTCCTAAACTTGCTATAAGTATATTCACTCCTAAAACAACAGTCATCCATTTTAATTCAGGTCTCTCATAAAACCAAACGACTAAAGGTGATGATAATGCCAAGGCAAGTGTTAACACAAAGCCAATAGTTACATTAACCCAAAACATTACACTCACCTGAGCAGTATTGAGTTCCTTTCTTTGAATCGTTGCCGTACTTAAACCTAAATCTTTAAATAAACCTGCGAAAGCAATAACCGCCATAACCATACCTATTAATCCATAAGCATCTGGTGTAAGCATACGAGCTAACACAATAGTAGACGCTAACTGCAATACTACAGAGATTACTTGCGAGCCCATATTAATCATACCTGATTGCATGGATTTTCGACTTAAATCTTTAGTGTCTAAAGATGCTATTTTAGAATTCTTAGCCATTATTGGGGTTTACCATTGTTACATGGTTGGTTTTTAATTAAATATAGGGTGAAATATTTCTGAAATTTTTAATGCGCCTGCTTGAGATAGATGATTATTATCATAATATAATGCCTTACCATCTAATTCCATTCTATAGTCTTCCTCTCTTTTATCAAATAATAGCTCTGAGGCATCTAATACTATTGCCCCATTCAATTCTAATTTTGATTGAATCGCATCAAAATACTTATTTTGTTCTAGCAGCCCATTTTTATCGCATGTATATTGATTTATATCTGTTCCAAATAATTCTTTCTTAATTAGTGCCTTTGGCACCGAAATATGATGACCAGGAACCTCCTTTAATATCCACACCTTCACACCTGCATTCTGTAAAGTTTTAACAGTTTTTAAAAGATTAGCATTAAAGCTCTCTATTGTATTGGTGTTTTCTTTTGATTGAATAGACAAAGCTTTATAGTACCCACTCCATCTTGCCACCAAAAGGACATTTGGAATATGCTGTTGATTAACTTGCTGAATAATTGCTTCAGCCCATACAGGACTCTCGTTTCCTAAAGAAAATTCGGAAAACTTATTTGGAGGTGTATTATTTAATACAGGCGCTGTACTACTGTACCATGCAGAACCAACAATGTTTTTTTTACCTGCAGCTTTTATGACACTTGGAAGAATCGATCTTGCATGTGAATCTCCCCAAACTAAAACATCAATCTGTTTTGAATCCGAACTACCGAATCTAGAAAAACTACCAGATTTGGCATTTTCAATACTAAGAGGTAAAGTGATTCTGTTTTTATGCAATGCTTCTGATTTTGTATTATCATAACCAATTATTGTTTCATTATATCGATTTACAAAACCTTTATTTATATACAACGCAGATCCACATATTACAAATATTGCAGATATTGCTATTGCATAACCGTATAATGACCTACTATTTTTGGCTAATGTTTTTTTACGAAAAGGTGTTTCTACAAAGCGCCATGATGCAATAGCTAAAATAAAGCTTAATGCAACTAAACTCCATTTATACACTAGAGAAAACTCTTCAAGAGCCCAATAATTAGATAACGCAATTAATGGCCAATGCCATAAGTACAATGAATATGAAATAAGACCTATAAAAATAATTGGGCGCCAAGTAAATATTTTAGCCGCTATTGGTAATGGACTATTATACTTAGGTGAAGCTCCTAATATAAAAAATGCTGTACCTAAACATGGTGGTATCGCTAATAAACCAGGAAACAAAGTCTCTTTGCTATATAAAAAACATGGCAAAAGTATTCCTAATAATCCTAATCCTACGACGAACTCCCTTACAACTTGTCTTTTTAGTAAATTAATTACAGGTAGAAGTGCGACTAATGACCCTATTAATAATTCCCATGCTCGCGTAGGAAGCATGTAGAACGTAAAAGCCTGCATATTAGGCAAAAGAACAACACTTAATATTAAGCTAACAAAAAAAGCAATTGCTAATATTGTGAACAACTTAACTCTAGAACTTATTTTAGCCCATTTAATCAATGCCCATAATAACAAAGGCACAACCATATAGAATTGCTCCTCTACAGATAAAGACCAAGTATGAAGTAACGGCTGTAATTCTGCAGATTCAGCAAAATAGTTAGTATTTCTCCAAAAATAAATATTAGAGCTAAAAAACGTTTGACTTATAATGGATTTTCCTAGAGCAATAAAATCTGAAGGAAGCAGCAGAAACCATCCCATTATTATAGTTATTAGCACCATGGCAGCAGATGCTGGAAAAATTCGTCGAATACGTCTACCGTAAAAATTTAGAAATGAAAACCTATTTTCTTGTAATTCTTTAACAATCAACGACGTTATGAGAAAACCAGAAATTACAAAAAATATATCAACTCCAATAAATCCACCAGGAAAACCTAATCCTACATGATAAAATACAACAGCTAAAACAGCAAGTGCTCTTAGTCCGTCAATTTCAGGTCTGTACTTAAAACCAGATATTAGATTCATTTATTGATGATTAAGTAAAAATAAGATTGATAAATTTATATGTTACGCTTAGCACAAATTATTTAAGTAATTTTCACTTCCTTAAAATTATCGATATGTGTCAAAAACCAGTCATAAGTCTTTTTGATTCCGATGTCTAATATTACTTTAGCCTTCCAACCTTCATTTTGAAGCTTAGAACTATCCATCAATTTACGTGGTGTGCCATCTGGCTTTGTACTATCCCAAACGATTTCTCCTTTGTGATCTACAATCGCTTGAATAGTTTCTGCTAATTCTTTTATAGTAACATCGGTACCTGTACCTACATTGTATAAATACTCTGGTAATATATTTTCTACAGCAAAAAGTACGGCTTGTGCTAAATCATCTACATGCAAAAATTCTCGCATTGGTGTACCGCTTCCCCATAATTTTACAGAAGCATTTGTTGCTTTAGCTTCGTGAAACTTTCGCATCATGGCTGGTAAAACATGTGAACTTTTTAAATCGAAATTATCATTAGGACCATATAAATTGGTTGGCATTAAGCTTACAAAGTCTTTACCGTATTGTTTTCTAATGGCTTCACAAGCTTTAACACCTGCAATTTTTGCAATAGCATACCACTCGTTCGTTGGTTCTAAGCTATCCGTAAGTAAGTATTCTTCTTTTAGTGGTTGCGGCGCAAATTTTGGATAGATACAAGAACTTCCTAAAAATATAAATTTTTGAATATCTGCTTTATGAGCAGCATCAATTAAATTATTCTGAATCTGTAAATTCTCCATTAAAAATGGATAAGGATTTTCGTTATTTGCTAAAATCCCACCTACTCGAGCTGCCGCATCTATAATGATATCTGGTTTCTCATTGTTTATAAAATCGATAACAGCTTGCTGATGTCGTAAATCGAGTTCGGCACTGGTCTTACCTATTATGGTTTTATAACCTTTAGCCTCT
>TARA_R110002050_G_scaffold227316_6_pt1 | contig 14751 bp, 14 predicted proteins | sample TARA_R110002050 | Tara Oceans TARA_R110002050 (sample SAMEA4396988) | marine metagenome | biome: Polar Biome; feature: [DCM] deep chlorophyll maximum layer (ENVO:01000326); material: water (ENVO:00002006), including particulate matter (ENVO:01000060) such as... | depth 25 m
TAATCCACTTTCCTTTATACCAACATCTACAAAACAGCCAAAATTGGTTATGTTATTAACGATACCTGGTAATAATTGCCCTTCGTGTAAATCGGTTATGGTTTTTATGTTTTGATTAAATGTAAACACTTTAGCTGTTTCTCTAATGTCTAAACCTGGTTTTTCAAGCTCTTTAATAATGTCTACAAGTGTTAATAAACCGACTTGTGGGGAAATATATTTTTTTAAATCTATTTTTTGAAGAATGACTTTGTTCCCTATTAATTCTTCAAGTGAAACACCTTCGTCCTTTGCCATTTGTTTTACAATAGCATAGCTTTCTGGGTGCACTGCAGAATCATCCAAAGGATTTTTAGCACCTTTTATTCTTAAGAAGGCAGCACTTTGCTCAAAAGCTTTTCCACCTAAACGTGGCACTTTCATAATATCTTTTCTAGACTTGAAAACTCCGTGTTCCTTTCTGTAATCAAAAATGTTTTCGGCTAGTTTTGGTCCAATACCAGAAACAGAACTCAATAAAGGTTTACTTGCTGAGTTGATATTAACACCAACCGCATTCACACAATTTTCTACAACAATATCCAATTGTTTTTGAAGTTTGGTTTGGTCCACGTCATGCTGATATTGTCCAACACCAATAGATTTAGCATCAATCTTTACCAATTCGGCCAATGGATCTTGCAAACGTCGACCAATAGAAACTGAACCTCTAACGGTTACATCGTAATTAGGAAATTCTTCACGAGCAATTTTTGAAGCCGAGTAAATACTAGCACCTGCTTCGCTGACTACAAATACCTGAATGTCGTTTTTAAATTGAATTTTACGTATTAAAGCTTCTGTTTCGCGTGATGCTGTTCCGTTACCAATAGCAATGGCTTCAATTTTGTACGCTTCTGCTAAGCTCGAAATCTTTTTTATAGCACCAATACTATCGTTTTTTGGTGCGTGTGGATAAATAGTTTCATTGTGTTTTAAATTGCCTTGCGCATCTAAACATACCAGTTTACAACCGGTTCTAAATCCTGGGTCTAAAGCTAAAACTCGTTTTTCACCAATTGGAGAACCTAATAATAACTGTTTTAAATTTTTAGCAAAAACGGTAATGGCAGATTCGTCTGCTTTTTCTTTCGCATTGCTTAAGGCTTCGTTGCTTAATGACGGAAACAATAAGCGTTTATAAGCATCTGAAATCGCTAATTCTATTTGGTCTGCACAAGCATTCTGGTTTTTTATGATTCTATTATCAATACGTTCTAAAACTCTAATATCATCAATTTCAATTTTTACACGAATAAACCCTTCGCTTTCAGCTCTTAAAATGGCTAATAATCTGTGAGAAGGGATTCGGCTTAAACTCTCAGACCAATCAAAATAATCTCTGAATTTTTGAGCCTTTTCGTCTGTAGATTTAGACTTAACAACTTTAGTTGATATTTGAGCACGACGCTCTAGTTCGTTTCGTAGCGTATTTCTAATATCTGCACGTTCATTAATCCATTCTGCAATAATATGTCTTGCACCTTCTAAAGCATCATCAGTGGTTTTAATGTCGCCTTTAATATATTTATAAGCTACAGATTCTAGGTTGTTGGCATTTTGGCTCATTATTATTTTAGCCAAAGGTTCTAAACCATTTTTACGAGCGGTTTCTGCTTTTGTTTTTCGTTTTTTCTTGTATGGTAAGTAAAGATCTTCAAGTGTAATTAAATCTTGAGTCTTTTCAATTTTTTGTTTTAAGTCATCAGTTAAAACACATTGTTCTTCTAATGCTTTTAAAATTGCTTTTTTTCGTTTTTCTAAAGTTTCAAATTGCTCTTTATATTTAACAATATCTTCAATTTGAGTTTCGTCTAAATTCCCTGTAGCTTCTTTTCTATAACGCGAAATGAATGGAATTGTACAGTCTTCGTTTAAGAGTTCAACTGTATTTTTAACAGATTGTTCTTTTAAGTTGGTTTTTGATATTATGAATTGAATTAATTGAGTCATTGAAAAGAAGGTAATGAATTAAAGAGTTAATTATCAAAACAATTTCTAATCATCATTTCGCAAGAAGCGTATTTGTTAGAAATTTCTTTTATCTGTTCTAGAGCTTCCTCTATTTTATGTCTTTCGTGGTAAGCCGAAGCAGAGCCACCAGAAAACAGGCTAATTATTGCAGTTAATATTCCAGATTTAATTTCAATAGTTTCTATGTCTAAACTTGGAATAGTTTTAATATAATTTAATACAAAATCGTCATCAATGTATTTAAACAAATAGGCTTTTATCTCTTCATTATATTGAGAAAAAGCTTCAATCTCAGGCATGTTTCCTTTTGTTCTAATAAGGCGCTCTGCCTGAGCTTGTAAATCTACTACTTGTCTTGTTATTGTTATTGAGGGTTTTGACATTAACTTATCTGCAATCCGTTAGAAACGTTTTGAGTATCAGGATTCACAAACACTAAATTACCACCTTCGTCTTCAGTCATTAAAATCATCCCCTGACTTTCAACACCTCGTAATGCTCTTGGTGCTAAATTTACTAATACAGTTACGCGTTTTCCTATAATGTCTTCTGGTTTAAAACTTTCGGCAATACCAGAAACAATAGTTCTAGTATCTATACCAGTATCTACTTTTAAGACTAAAAGCTTTTTTGTTTTAGGCATTTTTTCGGCTTCGATAATAGTACCAACACGTAAGTCTAATTTAGTAAAATCATCGAAAGTGATTTCCTCTTTTTGAGGCTCCGTTACTTTATTTGTTGCTTCGTTGGCTCTTTTGCTAGCTTCCAATTTGTCTAATTGTTTTTGAATTTCTGAATCTTCAATTTTAGAGAATAATAATTCCCCTTTTCCTATTTTATGATTGGCAGGAATTAAAATATCTTTTGTTGAAATATCTTCCCAACTATTATCATTAGAGTTTAATATACCTTTCAATTTCGTTGACGTAAAAGGTAAAAACGGTTCAGATAAAACAGCTAAAGCCGAAGCGATTTGTAAAGCCACAAACATTACTGTTTTGGTACGTGCTTCGTCTGTTTTAATGGTTTTCCAAGGTTCTTCATCCGCTAAATACTTGTTTCCAAGTCGTGCTAAATTCATTAATTCTTGGCTGGCTTCTCTAAAACGGTAACGTTCAATAGAACTAGAAATTACCGCAGGATAAGCTTTTACTGCTGCTAAAGTTTCTTCGTCAATTGTAGAATAGTCAGAAGGTTCAGGAATAATACCTTCATAATACTTGTTGGTTAAAACCACCACACGGTTAATAAAGTTCCCGAAGATAGCAACCAATTCATTATTATTTCTGGCCTGGAAATCTTTCCACGTAAAATCATTATCCTTAGATTCTGGTGCATTAGCTGTTAAGGCATAACGCAACACATCTTGTTGATTAGGAAAATCTATTAAATAATCTGGTAACCAAACGGCCCAGTTTTTTGAAGTCGATAATTTTTTGCCTTCTAAATTTAAAAACTCATTAGCTGGTACATTTTCTGGTAAAATATAAGAGCCTTCTGCTTTTAACATCGATGGGAAAATAATACAGTGAAATACAATGTTATCTTTTCCTATAAAATGAATCAGTTTTGTGTTTTCGTCTTTCCAGTAATCTTCCCAGTTTTTACCTTCGCGTGCAGCCCATTCTTTAGTAGATGAGATGTAACCAATAGGTGCATCAAACCAAACATAAAGTACTTTGCCTTCACCACCTTCCACAGGTACCGGAATTCCCCAATCTAAATCTCTAGTCACTGCTCTTGGACGTAAACCATCGTCTATCCAAGATTTAACTTGACCGTAAACATTAGGTTTCCAGTCTTTTTTATGACCTTTTAAAATCCATTCACGTAAAAAGTCTTCGTGTTTATTTAAAGGTAAAAACCAGTGTTTTGTTTCTTTTAATGTTGGTACGTTGCCTGTAATCGCAGATTTAGGATTTATTAAATCTGTAGCATTTAAGCTAGATCCACAGTTTTCACATTGATCACCATAAGCCTCTTCATTGCCACATTTAGGACACGTCCCTGTAACAAAACGATCCGCTAAAAACTGATTAGCTTCTGCATCATAAAGTTGTTCTGTAACTTCTTCTACAAATTCATTTTTGTCATAAAGGGTTTTAAAAAACTCTTGAGCAGTATCATGATGAATTTTGGCCGTTGTACGAGAATAATTATCAAAAGTGATTCCGAAATCTACAAAAGACTTTTTGATAATCGTATGGTATTTATCAACGATATCTTGAGGCGTAACACCTTCTTTTTTTGCTTTTATAGTAATCGGAACACCATGCTCATCACTACCACAAATAAAGGCAACATCATTTCCTGTACCTCTTAAATAACGTGCGTAAATATCTGCTGGCACATAAACGCCTGCTAAATGACCAATATGTATGGGTCCATTAGTATATGGTAATGCTGCTGTTATGGTGTATCTCTTAGACATGAATTATTGTTTTTAAAGGCACAAAAGTACGCAATATATAAGGGATTTAGAAAAAAAATGTACTTTTACAAAAAGCAGTTTTTATGAGTTATAAGTCCTATTTTTTATATCTATTAGTCATCGTTATCTTGATAGGAGGCAATGATATTAAAGCTCAAACCGAATCTGATAATACTACAGAAATGACTTCAAAATTAATACAACCACCATATTTAAAAGCAGGTGATACAGTTGCCATTGTAGCACCTTCAGGAATTTTAAAAAGTAGAGAGCGCGAAGTGCAACAGGCTATAGATTTACTTAAAAGTTGGGGATTACACGCTATTGTTGGTAAACATGTGTTTAGTCAGTCTAATCATTTTGCAGGTACTGATGAGGAACGCTGTGCCGATTTGCAAAATGCCATGGACGACCCAAAAATAAGTGCTATTTGGTGCGCAAGAGGAGGTTACGGAACGGTTAGGGTTTTAGATAAATTGAATTATACAGAGTTTAAGAAAAACCCAAAATGGATTATTGGCTACTCTGACATTACAGCTTTGCATAATCAAGTACATAACGAAGGGTTTCAATCATTACACGCTTTAATGTGCGTGAGTTTAACGAAGGATTTAAATGATGTTAAGGAATCTATTTCTACCTTTAAATCGGCAATTTTTGGAAACCCTGAGAATTATACACTTGACGGGTCTCAATATAATAGAAAAGGTGAAACTTCAGGTGAATTAGTTGGTGGAAATTTAACCATGTTACATACTATGTTAGGCTCTGATACAAGTCTTGATACTACTGGGAAAATTCTGTTCATTGAAGAAATTGGGGAATACAAATATCATATTGACCGTATGCTACAGAGTATGAAACGAGCTGGTTACTTTGATAATTTAAACGGATTGGTTGTTGGTGATATGTCTAGAATGCGAAAAAACACCACACTTTGGGGAACGTCTGTTGAGCAATTGATATTAGATGCTTTAGAAGAGTATGATTTTCCGATTACTTTTAATATGCCAGCAGGACATGAAAAAGATAATAGAGCTTTGGTTTTAGGAAAAACGGTGGATTTGAAGGTTAAGAAAACAGGAAGTAAATTATCATATCAATAAGAACTTATTCAGTTAGTAAAAGACTGCACACTATTGACTGAAGACTGAAACATGGCAGAACACAATGAACTTGGTAAATTAGGAGAGCAACTTGCAACAGATTATCTTATAAAAAAAGGATATGAAATTGTAGTTAGAAATTATGTATTTCAAAAAGCCGAAATAGATATCGTAGCCAAACACAATGATTTTATGATATGTGTTGAGGTAAAAACGAGAAATTCTGATTTTTTTGGTGATCCACAAGAGTTTGTAACACCAAGTAAAATAAAACTATTAGTAAAAGCAATGGACGCTTTTATTACTGAAAATGATATAGAATTAGAAACGAGATTCGATATCATTGCTGTGTTAAAGAATAAAACTAAGGAACAACTAACGCATTATGAGGATGCTTTTTATCATTTTTAATCTTAACGACAAGGTTCTCTTTTACCTATAAAAATTCATTTCATCAATAAATTGCCATACGTTTTCAGGTAACATTGGTCTTACATTTTTACCGTCTTTAATTTCATTTCTAATAAAGGTTGAAGAGATTTCCATGATTGGTGCATCAACTTTTATGATCTTTGGATGGTCATTAAATTGGGTGTCAATTTTTCCATTAGATATTCTAGGGTAAACGTAAATACTGTGGTTTTCTAGAATAAGTTCGTAGTTTTTCCACTTATGAAAACTCTTTAAATTGTCTTCTCCCATAATTAAGGAAAAGTCGTGTTCTGGAAATTTTTCAAATAAATAAGTGAGTGTATCAATAGTAAAATTGGGTTGTTTTAAGCCAAATTCAATATCACTAGGTTTTAGCTTGTTGTATGCTTTAGTAGCCAAATAAACCATCTCTAAACGATGATAATTATCTAGTAAACTACTTTTCTTTTTAAAAGGACTTAGAGGTGTAACAACAAACCAAATTTGGTCTAAATCACTATGCTCAGCTAAATGATTTGCAATGGTTAAATGACCAACATGGATTGGGTTAAACGTACCAAAATAAAGACCTACTTTCATTTAATGCTATATTCCTGCGAAAGCAGGAATCTTTTAATTAATATTATATAGTTTCAATGTAAATTTCTGCCTTCGCAGTAATGACAAAACTATCCTTTTATAAAATCAGAGACCAAAGTATAAGATTCTTCTAAAGCCTCGTCTAAGTTAGAGTTAATTACAATTTTATCAAAAAGTGGAGCAGTGGCCAATTCTGCAGGCGCTTTAGATACACGCATACTAATTTTTTCTTCGCTTTCCTCACCTCTGTCTTTAAGACGTCTTACCAGCTCATTTAAATCTGGTGGTTTTACAAAAATAGCAAGGGTTTGCTCTGGGAATTTTCGTTTTATACGTAAGCCACCAGAAACATCGATATCAAAAATTACATGTTTGCCATGTGACCAAATACGTTCAATTTCAGTTTTTAAAGTACCATAGAAATTGTCTCTATAAACTTCTTCCCATTCTAAAAATTCGTCAGTTTTTATTTTGTTCTTAAACTCTTTTAACGATAGATAATAATAGTCTTTTCCATCAGTTTCATTACTGCGAGGTTCTCGAGATGTTGCAGAAATAGAAAACTCTAAGTTTAATTCTGGTTGTTTTAGTAAATGACGAACGATAGTTGTTTTTCCGGATCCTGAAGGTGCTGAAAACACAATGAGTTTACCTTGTTTTTCGTTTTTAATTTCTGACAAAATGTATTGTTTTGATTATTGAATACTGCAATTGACCTTAAAGGACATTTAACATCTGTTCCTTAATTTTTTCGAGTTCATCTTTCATCTGAACCACTAATTTTTGCATAGGTGCATAATTAGATTTTGAACCTATAGTATTAATTTCTCTCCCGATTTCTTGAGAAATAAAGCCTAATTTTTTTCCGTTAGAATCGTCAGAATTTAAAGTCTGTGTAAAATAATCTAAGTGATTATCTAGTCTTACTTTTTCTTCAGTGATATCAAATTTTTCAATGTAGTAAACCAATTCTTGTTCAAAACGGTTTTCATCTACTTTATCTTTAAGGTCAGAAATTCCTTTTTCTAATCGTGCTCTAACACCATCAATACGATCTGGATCCATAGCAATTACTTCATTTAGTAAACGTCTTAAAGTAGAAATTCTATCTATAAAATCTTGCTTTAAAGTTTCACCTTCATCTTTACGATAACCAACTATTTTAGTAATAGCTTCATTGATTTCTTTACTGATAAGTGACCATTCTTCTTCATCTATCTCGTCGCGTTCAGTCGTTACAGCATCTGGTAATCTAATCGCCATTTTAAGTAACTCTGTAGTATCACCATCAACAACTTCTTTAAGTTGTTTAATATATTCTTTAACTACGGTTTTGTTAATTTTAGAGCTAGTGTCTTCTCCTGTAATTTCAACAAAAAGCGAAAAATCTACTTTTCCTCTTCCAAGGTTTTTTGCAATAAGTTTTCTTACCTCTAACTCTTTTGCTCTGTACATAGATGGCATACGAGCGTTTAGGTCTAAACTTTTACTGTTTAGTGATTTTAACTCTATAGAGATTTTTTTTGTTGGGAGCTGTAATACGGATTTCCCATAACCTGTCATTGATTGTATCATTAAGACTTTGTAATTAAAGTTGCGCAAAGGTACAAAATTGAACTGTTTTAAAAGTGTATTAAAATTTTTACAAACACTTATGCATGCATAGGATACTTTCTTAACTTTGTTTTCTTAAATTTTAGTTATGAAGATGTATAAAAAACAGTTTGAAATTCGTTGGAGTGATGTTGATGCTAATGGACATTTAGCTAATTCTGCGTATACCAATTTTATGAGTCACGCTAGGATGGCTTTCTTTTCTGAACAAGGTTTTTCTATGCCAGAAATCATGAAGCATAATGTTGGCCCTGTAGTTTTTTACGAACATATGTACTATTTTAAAGAGTCTTTTATAGGAACGCCAATTACGGTAACTATTGAAGTTTCGGGTTTAAGTGAAGATGGTATGTTATTTATGTTTGAACATAATTTTTACAATCATAAAGGCGAAAATTTAGCGTATTGCGAAATGCAAGGTGGTTGGATAGATTTAAAAGCAAGAAAATTAACTGGTTTACCGGAACCTTTGTTAACATTAGCAAATACATTTCCAAAGTCTGAAAGTTTTAAAGTATTAACTAAAGCAGATACGCGCAAGCATGGTGTGAAGCCTAAGCCTATGGAAATGTAATTTTTTATAATTACAGAGTGTTTTATCTATAATTATGATAAGATTACTGCCTTCGCAGGAATTTATTACTTAAAAACCGAATGCTGCTTAAAAGATTTAATGTGTACATTTTCTATAAATGGCTTTAAAATCTTATTAGGTAAATAACGTTTGTGTTTACAATAACAAGTTAAAGGTTTGGGTTGTGCACCAAGCGTGCTTTTTATTTCTGAAGCCGTACGTCCTAAATTAATTTGGTCTGATTTGGTTTCGATGCCAAGGCGAACATAATCATTTAAAATTCTTGGGTAAATCGCAAATTCTTTGTTGTTAGCATAATCAATGCCAATAAAATGAGCGTCGAGATGAGTGTCATTTTGCATAGCAGATAAAAAACCAACGAGTTTGTCTTCTAAGAAATAACCTTTTACTATAAATTGATTTTTGAAGGCTTTTTTAAGATGTATATAAGTATCGAGATTTAAAACTTGAGCGTTAAAATCAGCATTATCAATAGTGTTATGATACAACTCTTGAAGTTGATGTTTGTAGGTTTCAATATCTGTTTCAGAAAATAATTTCGTTTTTAATGCGTCACTTTTGGCATCGGCTCTATTGGCCTTTACACGGTATTTTGATTTTAATGCATTGGTATAATCTTCGAAAGAATGCCATTCCGGTTTTAAACTAATAATCATATTAGGTTCTACTTTCATGGCAGCATAATCATAAGATTTGAGATGATTTGTAATAGAAAGCGATTCGTTTTTAAAGTCTTTTACAAAAATAGCATTCAGTTTTTTTTTGTTTTTTGATAGCTTTTTAACGCTTTCTGCAACGGCTTTAAAAGTTTCAATTTTGTCTTCACCTTTTTTAAGAAAGGTACCGTATTCTCCACTTAAAAAGACATTTCCACAGAATAAAACACGAATATGGTTTCTGCAAAACATATTATTTACAATACGTCTAATTTTATCAGACATAGTAATGTTTTTGGTAATGGTTTCAATACCAATAGTCACAATTTGCGTGTTTGCAAAAGCAATAGCTTTTTTGTCTTTTAATATGAATATATAATTGAATTCTATATCTGTGTTTGCAATTTCAAATGCTTTTAAAAATTCAGGTGAATAGTAAATATTGGTGCAGCATTTAACGCTATCCCAATAGGCTTGAGGAATAGTATCAACGGTTTTAAATACTTCAGATTTTAAAGACAAATTAATTGACTTGTTTAGGTTTAATAGAGACTAAATATACGCCAGAAAAGATAAGAACCATTGCAATGAGTTTTAAGGTGTCAATACTATCAGCTCCCATAATTATTGCAAATAAACCAGCAATTACGGGTTGTAAGTAAATAAAAACACCAACAGTCGAAGCTTTTAGTTTATTTAGAGCTATTGGGTTAAAGAGGTAGGTTCCAAAAGTAGCACCAACAATAACAAATGCTAATGAGAAATAAATATATGGGGTAAAAGTTTGCCATTGTACCTCCTGTAATTCTTTATATCCAAAGGGTAAAACCATTATGAATCCAAAAAGGAACAGCCATTTTATAAAGGTAAATGGATGATATTTTTTTGTCAATTGTTTAATTAAAATAACGTAAATACTATAAAATATGGCGTTTAAGAGAATAAAAGTATTTCCTAAAACAACGTTGTCTGCAGTTCTATCCGATTCTCCAAAAAGTGTCAGTACTAAAGCACCAGATAAGGCTATAGTTATTCCTGCAATTTTTAAAAACGTTACTTTTTCTTTTAAAACAATGGATGATAAGATGAGAATAATAACAGGCGTAATGGTCATTATTGCAGAGGCATGGATAGGTGTTGTTAATTCTACACCTTTTAAAAAGAAAAGCATGTTTACGCATACACCAAACAATGCAGCAATAAAAAATTTAAAAAAGTCCTTACGTTCTATTTTTTCTTTTGGCAACCAAATACTAATAGCCCAAAATAGAATGGCAGCACCTCCGACTCTTAAAATAGTTAATGCAAAAGGTGGTACAAAATTACCGTTCATTACCGTTTTTGCAAAGGTGTAGTTTAGTCCATATAAAACCTGAACCATGATAAGCGCAAAAATGGCAAAGCCTCTACTATGCATGTATGGCGTTTTTTGCAGCTTCCACTATTTTTTTAGAATTGCCTATAAATATCTTATTGTTAAAAAGTACTACAGGTCGTTTTAAAAAAGTATAATGTTCTAAAATGTAGTTTTTATAATCGTCTTCTAATAGCGATTTATCTTTTAAGCCCAACTCTTTGTATAGTCTTGCGCGTTTACTAAATAAGCTTTCATAGCTATCAGTAAGTTCTCGCATTTGTTCAATTTGTTGCTCAGTAATTGGTTCAGTTTTGATATCCTGTAACTCAAATCCTTCTGGTAGATTAAGCTCACCAATGATTCTAGTACATGTATTACAAGTGCTTAAATAATATATTTTTTTCATATCAGAAATCTATATAATTTTGAAACCACAAAGTAACCGTATTTAAAGGGAATTTTAAGTACATTTAAGAAAAATAATATTTTATGGATTACTACTCAATTGCCACAATTTTAATTGTGTTATCGGCACTTTTTGGTTACATAAACGTCAAGTTTTTAAAACTGCCAATTACAATAGGATTAATGGTTATTACTATTGTGTTTACAGTAGTTTTAGTTGGTGTTGCGCAGTTTGATGATACCTTACTGATAAAGGAACGAGAGTTTATTGCCTTAATAGATTTTGAAACAGTTCTCCTTGATATTATGTTGAGTTTTCTGTTATTTGCAGGTGCTTTACATACCAATTTCAATCAACTTAAAGTGCAACGCTGGCCAATTATGGCTTTTGCAACTTTGGGTGTTTTAGTGTCTACATTTTTAGTTGGTATTGCCATGTTTTATGTTTTAAAACTAATGAGCTTAGATGTAGATTTTATCTATTGTTTATTATTTGGTGCGTTAATTTCGCCAACAGATCCAATAGCCGTTTTAGGAATTTTAAAAAAAGCAGGAGCTCCTAAAAAGCTCGAAACAAAAATAGTTGGCGAATCATTATTTAATGATGGTGTTGGCGTTGTAGTGTTTTTAACCATTTTTGCTATTGCAGCAAAACCAGATGCTGCTATTGAGTTGTCGGATATTGCAACCTTGTTTGGACAAGAAGTTATTGGAGGTATTATTCTAGGATTGTTTTTAGGTTGGATTACGTATCGCTTAATGAAATCTATTGACAACTATGAAATTGAAGTAATTCTTACACTTGCAACAGTAATGGGTGGAACTATGCTAGCGCATCAGTTTCATTTATCTGCACCATTAGCAATGGTTACAGCTGGTCTTATTGTAGGTAATGATACTGTAAGAAACTCTGCAATGTCTGAAACTACAGAAGCTTATGTTGATAAGTTCTGGGAACTCATTGATGTTTTATTAAACACTGTTTTGTTTGTAATGATTGGTATGGAAATGCTAATTCTTACTTTAGAAGGTAAATACATTTATGCAGGTTTATTAGCAATTCCAATTATACTATTGTGTCGTTATATTTCATTATTTATACCAATTAAATTCTTCGAAAAACGATTAGATTTTGTGCCTAAAACAAATTTAATAATGACTTGGGGAGGATTACGAGGTGGCATTTCTATTGCATTAGCACTAAGTCTTACTGCGGAAATGCACAGAGAGTTGTTTTTAGTAATTACTTATGTAGTAGTTGTTGTATCTATTGTTGGTCAAGGCTTAACAGTTGGACCTATTATACAGCGATTGACAAGAACTAAATAATTATTCCATTTTTAAATAAGAACCGAGTTCTTCAAACGGAATTACAAATTCTATATAATCTTGGTCATAGGAGGCTACTTCATAAACATTATAAAGTAAAACGAGTCCATCATCGCTATAGCCTATGTTTTCTGGTAACTGAAATGGTTTTCCAAAGAAGACATCTTCCATGTTTACAGCAGAATCTTTTAGTTGAACCGTTTTTGTAAAATGTGATTTAGCGAGTGCCTTAAATTCATCATTATTTTCAATAAAATCATCTAAGTTTAAAACATGCCCTGTTTTGGCATCTAAATTCAAAAATTTAATTTGGTCATTACCATGAGCACCACCTTTAAATTCGTAAGTGCTTATTGCAATGGTTATAATCGCTTCAGATTGATAAACTAATTCTGTTTCAATATCGAGTTCCCAAACAGGTTCAGATTCTTCTGAGAAATCCTTTTTAAAATCTAGATATTCTTTATTGAATTCTTTTAAAATGGTTTTTAAATCATTTTTACTTTCAGCTGTACTTAACGTTTCAACAAGAGCATTGTCAACATTTGAGTTTATAGTTTTACTAAGTTTGTCTTTACCTTCAGCCTTACTGTAAGTTGCTGTAATTGCGGCATCATATGTTTCAGTAACTGAAATCGTTTCAAAAGACGCAGGTTTTATTTCTGAAGAGCAAGAATTTAAAACCAATATAAAAATCAAAAAAGGAATTATTTGTTTCACAGTAAATGAGGTTATAAATTATAGACAATAAAGGTATTGTATAGAATTAGAAAGAACGAATAATCCATTAAATTTGTTGTGATTTATAATCGAAATTTCAAATACGGTATAATTATGAAATTCAATACAAAAACAATTCATGGTGGTCAAAAACCAGATGCTGCTTATGGCGCAATAATGCCACCAATTTATCAGACTTCTACTTTTGCGCAATCTACACCAGGAGGACATAAAGGTTATGAATATGCACGTTCTGCAAATCCGACACGGCATGCTTTAGAAGAGTCATTTGCAAGTATTGAAAATGGTAAATTCGGTTTAGCTTTTGGTTCTGGTTTAGCAGCTATTGATGCTGTTTTAAAATTGTTGAAACCAGGAGACGAAGTGATTTCTACAAGCGATTTATATGGAGGAACCTATCGTTTATTCACTAAGATATATGAAGACTTTGGTATAAAATTTCTGTTTGTAGGAATGAATAATGCTGAACGTATTGAAGATTATATCACAAAAAACACAAAATTGATTTGGGTTGAAACACCAACTAACCCAATGATGAATATTATAGATATTGTTGCGACTGCCGCAATAGTAAAAAGACATAATGTGCTTTTAGCTGTAGATAACACCTTTGCGACACCTTATTTACAGCAGCCCTTAGATTTAGGTGCTGATATTGTAATGCACTCGGCAACCAAATATTTAGGAGGACATAGTGATTTGGTAATGGGAGCTTTAGTAGTAAAGGATAAAGAATTGGCAGACCGCTTATATTTTATACAGAATGCAAGTGGTGCAATTTGTGGTCCGCAAGATGCTTTTTTAGCTTTAAGGGGAATTAAAACATTGCATGTAAGAATGCAACGTCATTGCGAAAATGGTAGAGCAGTAGCAGAATATCTAAATGAGCATCCTAAAATTGAGAATGTGTATTGGCCAGGATTTAAAAGTCATCCCAATCATGATATTGCAAAAACACAAATGAAAGATTTTGGAGGTATGGTATCCTTTACAACAAAAGGAAATAATTACGAAGCGTCTATAAAGATTGTAGAAAATTTAAAAATCTTCACCTTAGCGGAATCACTTGGAGGTGTGGAGTCGTTAGCTGGTCACCCAGCAAGTATGACGCATGCTAGTATTCCTAATGAAGAGCGAGAAAAAACTGGGATTGTAGATTCTTTAATAAGATTAAGTGTTGGTATTGAAGATGAAGCTGATTTAATAGCGGATCTAAAACAGGCTATTGGATAATTACAGAGAAATATTTTAATGCAAAAAAGACCAAATCTTACGATTTGGTCTTTTTTTTATAGGTTATAATATGTTTTTTAATCTAAATAATAGATATAACCGAAGTTCAACCATACCATCCAATCATTAGCTTTATTAGATTCTAGTTGGTGGTTTAAACCATCTGTCCAATCAGAAAAATAATATTGTAATCTTAAGTCAATCATAAAATCAGAAAGTACAGAAAGTTTATAACGTGTACCAATACTACTTACTATAGA
>TARA_R110002050_G_scaffold43565_8_pt1 | contig 14742 bp, 10 predicted proteins | sample TARA_R110002050 | Tara Oceans TARA_R110002050 (sample SAMEA4396988) | marine metagenome | biome: Polar Biome; feature: [DCM] deep chlorophyll maximum layer (ENVO:01000326); material: water (ENVO:00002006), including particulate matter (ENVO:01000060) such as... | depth 25 m
TAGGATCGAATAATCTATTATCGTCTCCAGCATCTTGAAATGTTCCAACCACATATCCACCAATACTTGCTGAAACACTTGCTCCTGCAAGAACACTCGTAGTACGAGACTTTTCAACAGGTATATCTACTTTTTCATTGAGATCAATTTTATAACCTGAAACATATGCTGAAGAAGGTTCGAGACCTACGATAAACCGCGTTTCGCCATAAGTGTTTGCGTTAGCATCGTTATTAGTACCAATATTAATATCTCCTGCAGTAGCCAAATCTCTTATTTCTGCTGTAGTGTATTTTCCTCGATTACCTTCTTCATCGTTTAGATAATCTCTAACATCAAGCGAAAATGGCTTAACGGTATAGTTACCGCTTTCTTCAAAAGTTCTTTCTGCAAGTGTACGATCAAGTTGTGTGTATTCAGTACGTGCAGGAATCAACGCCTTTGTCGCGGTGATCGTTATAAGATTTACAAACTGTCCTGTAGTTGTATCTACTAATACATCATCATTATGTATCGCAGCTAATTTATCACTTGAAATATCGCCAATTACTTCAACGTTATTCGTTAAAAATTTAAGTGCTAAATTGATTTGATAGCGCTTAGCACCAGGCGCTTTTAAATTGGGTTGCCCTGCAGCATTGTCTAATAAATCCTGATCATTACTTGCGGTTACTTCTGTTTCAGTAACTAACCACGCTACTTCACCATTGATTTCTTGTGTCTTTTCTTTCTTAGCAATAAATAAGCTCGTCTTATCATTTACTACAAAATTGCCATTAATTAAAAATACGCCTTTATCTACAGTTGCTGATGCGGCGTAGCCAACTCTGATAACTGACCCAAGTTCTGCATTAGCATTAAATACTGAAACATCAGTCGCATCTAAAATAGCGTCTCCTCTATTACGAATAGTATCACCTGCAGTATATGTTTGATCTGCACTAGTGCCGGTCGTGTCAGACTTCATATACCTTAAGAAAAATCTGTAAGGTACACCTGTATAGTTTGCTGAATCTTCATAGCTCAACTTTTTAATACCTAAAATCTCAGCTCTAAGATTATCAGTTGTTGGACCACTGCCATCACCAAAATTTGTTAAGCTACTAATATACGTTTCTGTAAGTCTTAAATTATCAGCTTGGCCACTTGCGTTAATATCGATATCGACATAATATATATTTGTATCAAACGTTGTCAAACCATCGATTACAGGTGTGCCTTCTTTGTAAACACTTCTTCCGAATTGGTCAATCTGGTTCTGCAGTTGCGATTGTATTTGATTCAATTCGCGAACCTGTACAGAATAACCAGGTTGAAATAGAACTCTTAAGTAATTTTTGTCGCGAGGACTTTTACCTCCACTCGCGCCATCGTTGAGATAGTCATCCCAGTAAGGCTCCCCATTAAAAGATTTGATTGCCATAATTTATACTCTAGTTTATAGTTGTATTACTAATTTAATTTCTTCAGTCTGTTGAGCACTTCTTACAATAGGTGTTCTATTTTCGTAGAAAACCACTTCACCTTGCTTACGAGTGTACTCACCATTACCTACACTTATATATGATGTGCTAGTACCAATGTTAGTGCCGTCAGTTCTGTTTTTAAGTTGGAACGTTCCAGTACCGTCAAAAGATTGTCTATTGATTATGTCATTGTTGTTTTGGTGAAAGTAGACTTTATGCTGTTGAGAGACAGATGTATCGATATAATCTACAAATGCCATTGCTCCATCATCATTTATAAGATAATCGCCAGGTGTTATATTTGTAGAACTAAGATTAACACTAGTAGAGCATTGTATAAATTGTAAAGCGTCAAGCGATAATAGATCTGCACCACCCGTAGCGTCATCAGCGTCATCAGTCCGAACAGCTGTTTCTAATCCGCGGAGCAATGATAATTGGCGATAAGCAATAATCGGTGCATCACCTCCTAAGTTACCTACCAGAGAAGCTTCAAATCCTACGTAATAGGATGGCAAGTCTTTAGCAGGATTAAAACCAAATCCATTAATAGGTGCAAAGATAGGAACCGCTTCCGCTTTAGTACTAGGACTTCCACCTGTTATAACGACTGAAGCATCGGTCCACAAAAGACCTCCACCGTTTGCTTGGAAATCAATGAATGTAACCTCTCCACCGTTTTGAGTAGCTGTCAGACTTATAGTTCCCCTATTTCCTACAACGGTTACGGTAGGAGTGGACGCATAACCTACACCTTTATTTATTATTTTAATTCCATAAAGCAATCCACCCGTAGCGCCATCAGCAGCGGTTGCATCTGCTCCAGAAGGAAGATCAGTATCATTGACTTTTACAAACTGGTTTGTCTTAAATCCCGTAGAAGCTTCTGCAACGGTTTGCACATAGGCCCAAGTATAATTACCTGAGTTGAGTGGGTTAATTGCGTAATTGTTAGTTCCGTTATCTGCTGGTGCGTCACTTGCGCCAGCAGCTTGGCCAAGAACATTGGCTGCATTTGCCTTATTGCTTAAGCAAACCCAAATTTTATCTTGATCTACTACATAGCAAGGCTGATACGTTACACCTCCTATAGAAGTAGGGATAAAGCAAGTAGGATCTTCAGGATTATACACTTTATAAATGCTTCCTCCAGTGTATGTTATCCGTGGAATAACCCTTACGGCCTTGTCTACTGGCACTTTAACGAGTGCCATAAGATTTTCCTTTACTTCTTCTTTTTCAAGAATAGAACCATCTGGTACTGCAGGAGCAAAGCCTGCCACTGATTCAGATGTTAGTAGGTCAGTCCATGGATCTGATTTGCCGATACCGATATAATAATCCGGTATTGTCGTTGATGCTGATGCGTTTTCTGTAACAATGCTCGCGGCGAGTTGTTTACGAAAGTCGTCTGTAATAATTGCTGCCATAGTTATTATTTCTCTTTATGTTATATAGTTTATTTATACGTTTGTGCGCTATACTTGAATACCTAGATCTTCTAATTCTGGATCAATACTGCTGTTGTCATAAGGGGTGCCATCACCGTCAGCCACATAACTACTTAATACATAGTCATTGTTTGAAGATGACGAGCTTGAAGAAGATCCACTTAAAGTTGCTCTTACGTATGGAAACATCGAGATGATCCCCTGCGGTCTAACTTGTGAAGGTAGCGCAGTAAATGTCAATTGCTGTAAAGGATCTCCATTAGAATCTGAAAGGCCTAAATCTATTTTGGTATTTAATGCGCCTTGGTCTAAAGTGTAATTTAAATATTGCTTTGATCCTGTCACATCACTAAATTTAAGCTGGCCCAAAGCGTAAGATTCAAAAGCTCTATCATGAACATTTTCGGTGCTTTCATGTAAAATTTTCAGTATTACGTGAGCAATGTAATTCTTACCAACGTTAATCCAATATTGCTCTTCTGCTGTTATTGCAGTATCGCTAGGTGTAAGGAGCGCTTCAACAAGAAATTGTATAGTGGCGGATTCTTTATAAAGATAACCAGGTTGATATGTAGGTGTGCCATACCCAGTAGGATTACGCAGATCTGTGGCTGTTTCTCTTATCCAACTAAAATCTGAAAGATAGTCCTGCTCTTCGCCTATGCGATAAAACTTTGCTATTTCTTTTTCTAAATTTTCTTTTGCCGCAAGATTTGCTGCATTCGTTGGATCTTGAATAAGCGACTGTTTTAGCTCATAGAACTTATCAATGTAGTGGCCATCCCATTCATTGTCATTGTAAATTTTTAACACTAACGCAGCAAATAACTTTAAGCCTGCAGGGTGAACAAGATTTAAAAACTCGTTAATCCACCGTGTAGATGATATACCAGATCTAACTTCATAAGAAAAGTTTTGCCAATAGTTACTATCTTGCAATTTGTTTATTGCTGAAAGAAATCCTTTTTGATTTAAGTAACTTCCTTCAGTAGGATTGATAGATGAAGTAAATGACGGGCTAATCAATCTCGTAGAAGATTCAACATCGGGTAAATCTACGTATGTGGGTGGTACCGATGTTACTTGAGAATGAGTAGGGCCTGTGTAATAGATATTATACTTCCCGGAAACGCCTGCAGTTAAACTGCTGACAATGTAATTTTCTACATTTGTTTTTGTAGAATTATACATCGCTAAAATTTCTGAATCAGACACCTGCTTTTGATATATGGATGCTGAGTTAATATTCCCTGAGAAAGGAAAGTACGTAGATTTATTTACTCCAGTAGAATCTAAAGCTATAGACGACAAGCCAATTGGTAATATCTGTGCGTTACCAATAGTAAAGTATGTATTCTCGTCAGGTGCCCAATTGAGAAAGGCACCATCGTTAGAAGAAGAGCCACTCCAAATTGTTTCAAAGGCTCCTCCATCTAAGCTAATCGCGACTAAACCGTTTTCGCTTGATCTTCCATCAATTTTCATAGCAACCATATGCCATTCGTTATCAACAATTTTATTTGTCGTTGAAAAGTTTGCAAGAGACGAATGATAAATCTTAGTAGCTTTCGAAGAAGTTAAACCTTGATATGTTGTAGCTGCCTGCGATTTGAAAAATCCAATTGAACCATCTGTTTGGTCCAACATCATTTCTATCTTCTTTTCTCCAACGTAATCTTCGAGTTTAGCAATCATACCATATGTAAGATCTCCACCTTTAGCATCAACATAATCATCTGTTTTAATCCAAGAAACGAGTGTAACTTCTTCTGTACTACTTAAAGCTCCACTGACACTTCTATTCGCGATCCTATCGCTTACGAGTGAAGGATTAGATCCGTGTATAGGATCAAATGCTATGTTGTTCGGGCCGTGTGAACAGAAGTCGCATATAACAGAAGAGTGCGCGTTTTGATATGTAGAAACATCAAACATTGTGGTTGAGCCTATTTCATAAGAATCAGATATACCAAAATTGTAGTATGCCTTTAAAGAGTTAGCTAAATTTACTTCTTCATCTAATCTGTTTGCTGTATCAACTAATTCGTAACGAGATATTTGCGCCTTATATCTTGTAGGATATCCTGTACCTGCAGCTTCGTTCCCCGTCATGGTAAAAGGACGAGTTGCATTCATGTTTGCAGTTACATTAGAGTTAATATCACCTGCGGCAATTGTAGAATCGTCTGAGCAAATTTCCGTTTCGTGTAAATGCATTCCAGCAATTGACCCTGTAAACCAAACTCGGTTTGTCGATGGATTACCATAACCTCCATCATCACTTGCTCCAGATTCGCTACCATCACCGATGATACCAAAGCGCCGCGCTCCTTGGCCTAATGCACCAAGTGTTCCAGAATTTGGTGTAAAGACCTGCGCTGCTTCGCCATCCACCCAAAGAATAATTCGAGTACTACTATATGTAACACCTACATAATGCCAATCTGTATCTCCTAAATTATACTTGTGTGTTTTACCATAGAAAGATCCTGCAATAGCACTGGTGCTATGATCATAAGCTTTACCGTTTGCTGAGATGTCAAAAACACTAGACGAGCCTCCTGTCTGATTTGAACCAATCGAGGATTCGTTAGAAGCATTGCCGGCAAACGCAAGATAGCCATCAGAGCTAATCCACAAATTAAAAACATCGGAACGATCAAAATCAATTAAGCCCCAATTATCATTTATAAACTGTCCTTCAGTTCCCCCATTTCCATGAAGATTTTTTACCCAACAAAACGCTGACATTTCGGGAAGTCTATTTTCAACCGAGCCTCCATAATTCAAATTTGTAATAATACCAAACTTCCGTTTTGCATTCGAATATTCATATGCTTTTTCTGAGTAATTGAAATCAGGTGTAGTAATTGTTGTTACATAAGGATTCGTTATTGAATCGTACGCCGCGGTTGTATCTACGAGTACGTTTGTATCGTATCTAAACTCTACGTTATTTCCTTTACCTGATAAATCATTTGCGTAATTTGAGTCTGATCGGTGCGAATCTTCATCTGCAGGATTTATATAGAATACAGATTCATGAGAAAGCGCAGGGGTGTTTACAAAATCGAGTGTAGCACCAATGTTGTTATCTCTTAACGTAAACGAATTTGAAAGTACTCCTTGTACAGAAGGTTCTAACGCGTTTGTGTCTATATCCCATGCGCCTTGTGATAAATTAAATAGGTTATCTTTCGGATAAAATACATCAGCAGTTTCGTTAAAGAAAAGTTTAAAGAATACCAGCGCTGAATCCTCTGTTCCACGAGAAGAATAATATTGAACTACCTTCTTATAAAAAGAAACTTTATCAAATTGAAGAGAAGTTGGAAATGTTTTTGCAATCTCTGATTGAATGCGTTCTATATATTCATCAGACGCTGAATCAATATCGGACTCTTCAAGAATACTAGTGATCTCGCGAGAAGGTAGACCTTCGCTATTCAAATGGCGATAGTAATCTTCAAGAAGACGTATTAAAATATCGGCGTCTTCTCTCTGCTGTTCAGGTATGAGATCATGCACAATCGCCGTCTCAGTGTTTGGTATCTGCGACCTGCGAGTTGTAACATATGATTCAACGTAATTTGACATACTTAGTAATTTCTATTAAACGTGTTATACTTGTTCTTTCCACTCTCGCCTGCAACTGCAACACTATCAACTTCACCAGTTATCGTAGATAAAGCAGTATCAATTATGAGAATCGTGTTTCTTTTTGCTACAATATCATTTGATCGTGGATAGCTTCTAAAACGAATGTTTTGTGTTACATCCACCGCGAGAGGAAGAAGTGTAAACTTACCAGTTTCTGGATAAAGAGTTCCAACACTTGATGTAAGGCGAGTTTTTATGCCATCAATTAATCGATAGCTATATAAATTTCTTTCAGTAGCGCTCTTAGGTTCGTCTTCAATCCGTATCTCGATTTTATTTAAAAGATAAGGATCAGTCGTAATCATTGGATTCGGCTGTGTTGGTGTGTTACCTAAAGCAACAGTAAAGCTACTTACCATCGATTGAGTATTGTTTAATCCTAAAACAACATTCTTATAAAGTGACATGTTCGCGTTTGAAGATGTAATCGAATTGCTATACGAATCAATGAGATACAAGAAATTTGAATAACGGAACATGCCTTCAAACTGCTCAAGTGTGTTCGTACTATAATCTCTAATTCTATTCGCGATCTGAACTTCAAGTTCTCCTTGAGATAGTGATGTAAGATTTGAATTATATTTAAAAAGTAGATTCACGTAAATATAAAGCATGTCTGGATCTACTACAACTGGCTCAATCGCAAGTACTTTCTTCTGTGAAAGAACACTCAACAATCGATTTTTTTCAGATGTAGTAAGTGTTGTTGCGTTAACTGGCTTAGCACTAATAAAGACTTGTCCATAACGAGGAGGATCATTATCTTCTCCACCCCAAACAGAAAGCGATTGTAGATTACTAAACTCCTTTGATACAAGCGCGTTATAATCAGATGCAGATACCGCACGATTCTGTGAGATAAACGACAAAGGAGCTTTGTGTTTAATACTTTCGATTGCTTCTTTTTCTGCACCACCCGATGCTTTGGATAAAGTCGTGATCGAGGTGATTTCAGAAGCACCTGAAGGTGTTGCACCGGTGTAAGTAAATGATTGAACATTATTTGCGAGAGGACCTGATGTCCGCAAGTATTCAACATTAATAATATTACTTCCATCAAGTTTCTTACCAAGAACACCATCGCCAAATTCAAGTTGGAAATACCCTTGGTGATTTTCGTATAGGAAATAAACTGTTGCGTCTACACCGATCGATGTAAAATCCGCGAAGCGATTATAAACTGTTGACGATTGGCTATTCTGATTATCGAATACTTCTACTTTAATTTTTTGTGTATCGGCTTGACTATCAGCAAGAACAAACTTCTGATTACGGTTATTCTGATCAACTTCAAACTTCCTCTGAATAAGAGTTCCTTCGTACACATCTACATTTGGAAAAGTAAACTCGATTAAACCAGTTATAGGATTTGTTAAAGCACCGGCGCTATAAGACTCAAGCGTAATAAAGCTATACGAGACACCGTCGACGATTCCAGCGAATGTACTTCCCTTTGGTATTGAAGCAACTGTTGTAGCATCGGCATTCGAGTTAGCGGACATTGTAATTGATACAGTAGCCACCGGCGCTGACACACTTGATGGAGTATATCCAAGAAGCTTCGCACGTGCAATCACGTTTGATCTTACTTGTGCCGAATCAAGAAAGGATTCATTCAAAGCTACGTGAGCATTGACCGCGTTATAATGTGTATTATAGGCGAGGACATCGATGAATGTATTCAGACCAGAACCTTCGAAGTCCCAATCCTTAAACTCAGAATCCTGCCGTTTGAAATATGTCTTAATACTCTCTTTAATCTTGTCAAAGTCGAGTTCCGTAGTATTGAATTGTTTTGTGTGGCTCATTTATTTTATTCGCTCGAGGTAAAGGGTTGTTTCATCGTAAGTATTTGCAATTACCGCAAGATAACCTACCTTGATTTGATAAGCATTGGCATCGCTGTTATCTGATATCTGCACCGTCACATTTGTTACTCTTGGTTCATGCTCCTTAAGGACACGCTTAATCTCTTCTCTCATCGCAACGGCAGTACCCATATCCGCAAGCTCAAATAACAAACCTGTTACATTAGAACCGAGGTGAGGCTGAAAGGGTCGATCAGTAAAATTCGATAGGACTAAGTTCTTTACAGATTGCTTAATCGCATTCAGATCCTTAATAGGTCTTACATCATGAGTATTTGGATGCACTCGAAAAGAGAAAGGCAAATCAGAATATACAGGAGCACTTGCCTGCCGCGAACTTTTATTTGAATCACTGAATGCATTATTCACGGGAAGAGTAGCTTGATAACTAGGTACCGGATCACTATAAGCATGTGCCATTCCAGTCATTAAATCACCATTCAGCATATAGTGCATACCTGCAGGAGGTGTAGGTAATCCAGCACTTGAACTTAAGAAGGTACCATGACTATGACTACTACTCGAACTCGAAGAACTACTGCTTGATGCAGAAGAACTCGAACTCCCGCTCGATCCACTACCTCCATAACTGTATCCGTGACTTGGCATATAATCTATTTATAATACTTTTCTGTATATACACTCATAGTTTCAGGCTAAAAAATCTTGCGCGCATTTTCGAGGACAATCTCATATCAAACTATATCTCTCGTATACAGGTGCTCCATGAATAACATTAGTCTCGATCTGAATAACTGCTAGGATGCTAGACCCGCCAGTACCACCATGGCCCTCAGTCTCTCCGGAATTATGCACCAAGGCTTTATCCTGCAAAAACATTTGGACTCCCTGCTGCTACGGCTGTACACGATGTTACACCATCTCCGACTCGACCACACCCTAGACCATTTACCTTTACAGTACTACTACCAGATGTAATAGCTTTAGCGTGGGCTGGACAAGGACTACCTGGCTTAACGTGCACTGTATTGCTATCTGTTTGTCTCGATACAGGTCGACCATTAGCAAATACATTACCTGAACCTTGCGCCCTTACCATACCAGAGCAATGGACTTCATCTGCATCTCCTATACGTGTGACAGCTGGCATTATGGGTATATCTCCTGTAGTTTAGTCATGAATGTTGTTATATCAGTATCGACTATATGATTAAAGGTAACTGTTACATCTGATTCAGCAAAAGTAACAGCATCTTCTATAGTAACTACTGCAGTATATTGTCGAGTGACGGTCTGCGCTGGATCCTGATTCGCTTCAAAGATAAGATGATTAGCAGGTACAGTAGCAAAGCTAGTACTTATTGTTGGTGTAGTAATTAAATCAGACTCTCCGACTGGTATAGACTTTAACTCGTCAGCAAACGCGTCCTCATAACTACCAGATAGTACTATAGTAGTAGCAGTAGTTGATAGAGTAATACCTGAATCAACCGTACCAACCGGCGTACAAGTGATAGCAGTCACCGTATCAGCACCAGGATCAGGTGTAATTGTTCTACTAAAGGTGGTATTCCTTACTATATTAGCTGGATCTGTTATAGTAACTGGCATGATTCTCGTTGTAATAGTTCTTGTAGCTTATCATGAAAGGTATGCATATAAGCATGCTCCTCTTCAGTGTGTGGAGGCTCAGGATAATCAGGCATAAAGGATATCACCGCACCAAACTCAGATGGTATATCACTGAACTTATTATAGGTAACTAAGTCTCCGTTTAATTTAATCTTATAAACTCCGTTCATCCGTGTCTCTGCTGTCGTTAATATATCACTCTACGTTACTATACACTCCCCTATCGAGGCTCGAGTCCGTATACATATTGTGCAAGCTCTTGTAGTACCTTTTGATATCTTTTGAATATGGCGTAAGACGTTCTATACAGCAATGGTACATCTATACTTACTTTATACTGTTCTGCCTTACCGCCATTTACTATTGTCTGATAATAACTACTACCTTCTAGGTCTGGTACTCGAGCAGGTAGACTAGGAAGGCTTCCCTCTGGGCCTTCAGTTCCACTCACTGCAGTACCAACATAGTAATTTTTTACTTCTCCTATCGAGTATACAATAGGATTACCAGTAATAGTGGTTTCTCGTAAGGCTTGGTTTATACGATTAAACATCTTTGCTTCAAGTGCAGTTAATTCTACAATAGATCTGATTATAAAGTATTTTTCGAGAAGTTCTTTATCACTATCTGAAGCAATTGTATTATAATAGTCTGATCCGCTTTTAATCTCGCCTCTTTTAACAGCTTTATTATACTTTTTCATCATCTTTTTAAAGGCACGTGATGATGTAAGCTCTTTCTGTTTCTTAAATTCTGGTTTAAAGATCTTATTATTCACGGCATGCCACTCCGCAATAGCATCGTCGTATGGCTTTTTACTTTCTTTTATTTCGTCAAATGATCGTGTCGTATTACCTGATTTCGATGGTGCTTTAGACGCGTTTACGACTGTAGGGACAACTGGTTCGACGATCTTTGCCGGTTCCTGAGCCGGTGTCGGTTCGGCGCCCTTATCTTTCACTGTCGCGATGTTTCCGGTCGCGGGATCAACTGTACCTTCGACGTTCGGTACATCCTTACAGAAGTCAAATCCACCTGTAGCCTTATCCACCGCGAGGCCTACGGCGCCTGTAACAAGATCCTCGAGGTTCTCTTCAAAGTTCTCGACAAATTCGATCGCTGAACTTACCTTATCCATAAGTCCGTCGATGTCTATATCAGGTAGTGAATCACCCCACCGTGCTTTAAATGCAGCCTTTGCTTTGGCTAGTGCCGCGCCGGTTTTACCTTTGAGAGCTTCAAGTTCCTTTTTAAAGTTAGGTAACTCAGGCAATTCGGGTATAGCAGCAAGTAAATCAGCCTCGAGTTGTTCAGCCGCGGCCTTTACCGCAGCAAGTTTGGCCCGTCCTCCTGCAACAGCAGCGTCGAGTTGAGCATTCAATGCATCTTTACTTGCCTGTAGTTTATCAAGTGCAGCGTTACTAGAACAATTAATAGCCATATTAGTTTAAGTTGATTGCGGTTGGACCATCGATATCTACGATAGCATCTGAATGAATATCGATATTAGATGGTGTATCGATTATAATTTTGCCACTTCGAGTTACAGTAAGTGCTCCTTGTCCAGCTATAGTTTGGTCCTTAAGGACATTATACTTATCGGTGCCGTTTGTTTTGTGAGAACAGTTACCTTTAATGAATGTATCTGAATTACCTAATATCTCTCCATCAAAGTTTTTAACCACGGTTCTTCTTTCATTACCGCTAATAAGAGAATTCACGTTTTCTTTTACGTTTAACATGACACTTTGGTCTACCTGCGTTATGTGGTTCTTTCCTACGTGTACACTCCGATCGCCTGTTATCTTTTCAGTCATATTACCTAGGACTTCAAGATGATAATTCTTTTTCACGAGTGTCTTCATGTCGCCATCGACTGTCAAGTTTACATTACCCTTGACATACATGTTTTTATTCTTAAAGGTGACCTCGTATTCATCATTGACTACTGTTACTATTCTGTCGCCATTAGCCACTATCTCTTCATATGTACCAGAAGTGTGGAATCGTGATAGTCTTTCAGCGTTAGGTGTATCGTCTATTTCGATTATGTGGCCACTCTCCGACTGGTGAGTATGATTTTTAGGATAAGAAGGTTTAATAATATCGTCTAGCGCATGACTTGACCATGTCTTACGCTCATAATACTTCTTATCTGGATTATCAGGTATCATTGTAGTCGTCTTTGGCGGTATAGCCGTTTCGACTTGATCAACTCGTGTATCGTCTTTTCCAATATAAGGCTGAGATGTCAGGTATTCAAGACGACTAGGTTTTGGTAAATCTTGTTCACCTTCCTCGACGTAAGAACCTATTGGATATTGGGCTGCAGGATCGTTGAATCCCTTTGTTGGATCAGAAGGTGATATTGATTTCGATGGGATAGAACCCATAATCACTGGATCTTGAGCAGCTGTACCATCACGAAAGAAACCAACTACCCATGAACCTTGCAATAAACCTGTTGCTGAGTGGCCAATGCCTGATGTACCAGCAGATGTAATAGGTGTCATTGGTGTTGCCCAAGGTAGGTCTGATGTTGTAATATCAGCAAGATCATCACTATGGTAACCATAACACCTTACCTTTACTCTGCCTAATTCCTCAGGGTCATTTATGTCTTCAACTACGCCTGTAAACCAAACAAAGTTGCTATTGAAGTTATCCGTTCTCATAATTTAGTGTATCTTTTTTTACTCTCGCTGTTATAAAGTATTTACCATTTTCAAAAGAGTGCTTCGTGCTTGTAATTAAGTACTTACCTGATAGAAATTCGTCTACCTGGCCTTCTTCTCCTGTTGTACCCTTTTGATCTTCAGGTGATATCGCCTTAGGAAGAACCAATTCAATCATAGTACCTGCTGTCAAGTCGAGATCGCCATATACACTAATATCATGTGTAATAGTATCGAGTAACTCGTGGTGAGCTGTCAGAAGATGTCCGTTAGTTTTTCTCTCTGTATTATAACTAGGATGCGGATCTTCATTAAACGCAAAAGAGTTAGTCGATATATGCTCGCAATAAGCCTTTGAATAGGTTTCGAGCGATTGATTGTCTATTTGAAAGGTAGATGATAGGTTATTCGGTGTATGAGCTCGGAAGTCTGTATTGTAAGAGTAGTCTTTTTTCGTGTATACTTTATTTGCAACATCAAGACTATTATTTTCTGAAGCATAAGCACCTTTTTTCATTTGAAAGAGTGTACCTAGTTTAAGGTCAGAAGTAATATTTAATATCTTAGTCTGTCTTTCAATGTAATCTTCCTTTGTAAGTGGAGCTGATGTATATTCTTTTGCTTTAGTAAATTTCTGATATGGTTCTTGTTTTAAAAGATGCGCCAAAGAGTGTATATTTACTTTACCAGTTAACGTTTGAAAAAGATAAAACGGAGATTGGACTTCGTCTGATGTAATAGCTAATAGATCTTGTATTGTTTTAAATGGCGATTGATAGGGGTATACACCTCGCGCCGAGGTAGATGCTTCATTCTTTACAACCTTTTCCTCTAACACTTTACAGTCTTTAACGAGTATCTTTTCAATTGTTTCAGCTGTATTGCCAGCGTATGCTCGTGATATTTTTTTCAAATTAGATATATAAGCGTGTTCAGATATAGCTGAAAAGGTGTACACCTGTAGCTGATCGTTCTTTATTTTACTATACAAAGGATATTCGGTGATGTAAAAGGCGTGTTGAAAGCTTTTCTCATTGTCTTCGTCTGTCTTAGCTAGATCAACTACTATTTTTTCCTGTCCTACGATATTTAAAAATTCAAACGCGTTAATACTATCTTTTACGCTAAAAGAAGCAACAAGTGTTGGTGAATATATGCTTTCCTTTATGCTGAATTCAGTAATAAGATGTTGTATATCCATTGCTTCATCTTTGTGATTAACTAGCGTAATACTATTTAACACATAAGATGAAGGCATGATCGACTTGCCGTCTGCTGTAAGGCCACTATTCATTTATTAATTCTTTAAACCTACTCGAAAATTCTGCAACTCTATCTGGTCTAATGACTTTAATCTGTGAAAGGCTATCATTATTTAATACTTCTGCAGCGTAGTTTGTTACAAAATCGCCAGCACTAAAAGGATCTGAAAATGCAGTATTGTTGTTGGGATAATAAGCTTCAAACGCTGACACCTGTTCTCCGTTTGAGTTTGTATAATATCTTGGTGCTAACTTTGGGCTAACGTGGTATTTCCTATCATTAGAAAAACCAGGCCATGGCTGACTCGAAATATAGTTTGCGAAAGACGAATAATAAGCATCAGTACCTTCTATAATCGTTGCTGTTACACCTGTCGCTATCCATGCTTGAATTAAATATATTCCTCCTGGCGAGTTAAGATAATAATCATGAATACTTTTATTCCAAGAAGCGTGACGAATCTCTGTTTCTGCATACGCTTGACTAAAAACGTTGTACGGATTTATAAACTCAGGATAACCTATATTGAGTTGTACTGAACTAAAGTGAGTGCTATCTGTCTTTTCAAAGTAGGCTTGATACGTATCAGGTTCCCAAGATTTCCAGTAAGCTCTTTCAACAGGGTTATCTAAATTTCTAATTGTAACGAATTCATTAAAGGGAAAATTGCCACCTCCTCCGTATTGAGCACTGATAGATGTTCTCTGCGTAGGAATAGTCAATATAAGAGCGTTCTTATATTTTTCGTCTATAAATTTTTCAAGCG